>Ga0209355_1000094_pt1 | contig 50915 bp, 46 predicted proteins | sample LauGreSBDMM110SN_3_FD_187563 | JGI IMG/M metagenome (GOLD analysis project Ga0209355, IMG submission 187563) | Freshwater lake microbial communities from Lake Michigan, USA - Sp13.BD.MM110.SN (SPAdes) (version 2) | ecosystem: Environmental > Aquatic > Freshwater > Lake | place: Lake Michigan... | reverse complement strand
TTTGCTCAATTTCCTCCGCAGGCCATGAGAATGATTGGAAAGTCAAACCAATTAGTGCTAGTAGCACCAGCGTGCGCGTAACCAGCCCCGTATTGGACAAGTTGTCTGACACTATTGTGGCGGAACAACGACGTTTGATGGCCATGATGACAACTTCGTATGTGGCCTTCATGAAGGACCACAAGCATGATATTTGTCTAAAACTACAAACCATTGTACAAGGGTTGGCTGAACTTGACGTATACGTAACAAATGCTAGAAACGCACTTGAGTTTTGTTATTGTAAACCTGCGATGAATCTTGGCATGACGAAGTCATACATAGATGCCAAGCAAATGCGTCACCCGATAATCGAACGCATTCAATCCCAATCATCCCATTTCGCATATGTTCCGAACGATATACGTATCGGAATGAAAATGTTGGATACAGCTGAGAACGAGAATGATGACGAGGACGAGGACGGATGGCTTCTATATGGCATAAATGCATCCGGAAAGAGCTCCATGATGAAGGCCATCGGGCTCAATGTGCTCATGGCGCAGGCGGGGATGTTTGTACCGTGTGAATCTTTTGTGTACAAGCCATACGAGTACATCTTCACGCGCATTTCAGGGGCGGACAACATTTACCGTGGAATGAGCTCTTTCACGGTTGAAATGATGGAGTTGAAGAACATACTGCTTCGGTGCACAGAGAACAGTCTCGTACTTGGCGATGAGGTGTGTGCGGGAACTGAGGGTGTGAGTGCCGTGTCCATCGTTGCGGCCGGCATCGAGTTCTTAGCATCCAAAGGTTGCACGTTCGTGTTTGCCACACACCTACACGAGTTGCTTGATATCGACTGTGTTCCTAAAAACGTCGCAATATACCACATTCACATTGACATCGATGAAGAAACCGGAAAAATAATATATGATCGGAGCTTGTCGCGTGGTCCCGGTCACGCATTCTACGGCCTTGAAGTTTGCAAAGCATTGAGATTGCCATCTGGGTTTATGAAGCGGGCGCACTTCTTTCGGAGGACCTTTCAAAAGGCCTCGACGACTTTCGTGAATGCCAAGCATTCGGCGTATAACCGAAAAATGTTCATGGATAAGTGCACGGTGTGCGGAAAGACCGCGAGTACAACACTTGAGACCCATCACATCAAGTATCAGCAACATGCGAGCTCTACGAATCACGTAGCACACGTACATGCGCATGCATTAGCAAATCTTGTGACCTTGTGTGAAGAATGCCATAAAAAAGAGCACAATAACACCCTCCATATCGAGGGATACGTCCAAACAAGTGAGGGCGCGCAACTCAACGTAAGAAAGCCTTGACCTTAACCTTGACACGCTCGCTCGAGTTTACGCGGCCGCACACATGTTGAACGTGAGGCGCGCAACAATAGCAGATGTCACGTTGAAGAGCTCTTGGTTTTGTTGCTCGGATACCCGTACTACCCCAATCAACTTTGGTTCTAGAACTTTCCTATAGTACATGGTTCTTAATTTTTGTAAAGTGTTGTACAACAAATTATTCAAGTACATCATAATGCTCTTATCATTCGTAATTTCATATGCATTTATAAGCCCCGACGTGCAATAGCTAATATCATTCAAATACCCCGACATCCGTGAATATTCCATGATGAATTGAGTTTCCCACAAATATAGTCAATGCCTATCAAGCAGTTGCTAAGTCCTACATATTTGTCTTTAAATTCATTCGCGCGTTTGCTCGCGTCGCTCGGCCACCCCACCACTCATTTCATCATTCGCTATGTGTTAGTGTCAACAGTTTATTGGCAATGTACTCATCGGCCAGCGTCTCCATCGTGTAAGGACTCTCTCGTGCGAGTATGATTCCTTTCAATGCCATCCAATCTAACGGCCACACCGCGCACCCCTTCGTTTTGTCCACTACATATGATGACCAGTCTCTTTGCCAACACGCGTACTTGTAATTCTGCCCAACCTCCCAAATGTGTGACATTATCACGTCGCAAGAGATCGCGTACTGTTGATAGATGGCAAATATGATTGCATCGTTATCAAACAAAAAGACATTGTACAAGTACGCTTGAAGAGCCCAACAACACAGGAACAACAAGTTGATGTCTGTGGCAAATACGGATTGTGACGATTGATGAAGCTTGTAGCAACTATCAAACATGTGAATGGTGCCGGGAAACGTGTGCTCTTGCTTGATCGATACGAGAAATTGATACCCCTCATTCACAACGTGTTCCCTTACGGATCGAGGAATGAACGAAGGGTCGGACCATTTCATAATGTGTCGAACTCGGATGGCATTGACAACAATAGGATCCTCAACATGAAACACGCGCAATAAGGTCTCAAGTGACCACCGATTGTGTGGATTCCATTCTAATAGGGGTTGAAGCTTCGGCCACCACCCATCCAAAGAGTCCGTAAACTTCTTCTCGAGCTGAAGCGAAGAAGGATACTTCCGTCGCATCTTGGTCATCATTTTTCTCCATTCGTCACGGGTCACTGCGACCTTCTTGATGTATTTGAACATACGCGCGTCCGAGATTGGGTGTTCTCCTAGAAGATAGTGAAGTACTACCATTCCTATGCTCCAAACCATCGAATTGTCTTGTGGAAGGCTCGTCCAAAGAATCTCCGGTGAAAGGTATTGCCACGACCCAATGCTACAGGCCCACTTTCTGCGGTACAATTTACTTGGCCCAAATGCACATGGTACCGACAAAGACATACAGTTGAAATCAATCAAATGGAAATCCGAATCACCGTCAAGGAGCACGTTTCCTGGCTTGAGATCAGTGTGTTGGATGCCATTCATAAGAAGATTCAAGCAATATTGGGCTAGCTGATCTATCAACTTTCCTGCGGAGCTCCATCGCATGGCTTTTGAATGTCGATGAATCACGTCGTGTAAAGTCTTGCCGTTGTAGCTCATTTCCACAAGCACTTTGTGCGGGTCGTGTGAAAATGAATGGATCGTGGGAAATCCGTTCAGTTCACCAAGTGCCTTTGAGAACACCAGATCACATATTGTGCTATAATGGACAATTGGGGCAGTTTCTTCGGTTTTCCCTTCTTCATCGTGGTAATACTTTGAGCAATACTTAAAAACCTTGTTGTTCCGTTGAGAGATGTACGTGTCCGTGTATCCGCCTCTCATGTGAAGTAAAGGACCCACGTGTGTTGGCGGAATGTTAAGACAATCTAGTTGATTTTGATACACATCGTGGTTAATCTCCTGATTTACGTCGTCCGCGTTGTCCCCATGCGACCCATCCATTGCTATCTAATGCTCAATACTTAGCCTCGTACATATACATTATTTTATTTCACTCGACACGGATGTGAAGTGGATAGCAGGCCAAGAACAAAGCTCTCTCAAAATAGATGGGTTCCCTCCCTTTTCCTGCCTGCTTGAGGAGTCTATCGAGTTTACATATTGTACTTAGGTAGAGTGGTTTGTACTTTACCGGCTTGATATGTTGAAGGAGCGCAAATGAAAACTGAACAAAAGAAAAACCTTGTTGAAAGGTCTTGTACGCTAATTGACGAATGTTTTCAAGGGACTGTGTTTTCTCTAAAAACACCTGAAGTTGAGATTGATATGTATCAGGTTGATTATTATTAGTGATCAAGGATATCAATGAAACGAGAAAGTCCCTTGACGGTTCTGGTTTGTGGCGTAGCGTGCGGGGTGGGAGTTCTCGTTGATTCATGTAATCCATAAGTTTCGAGGTCGTTTCCGGGGACGGCAGAGGGACGCGCATCATCATGAAGCGACTTTGAAGGGGAGATTCTATATGCGCGACGTGATGAGTTGTTGCGATGAAAAGAACATTGTTCGAAAAGCGCTCAAGCAAAACCCGAAGCGCGTAATGATACTTTGATCTCGCAACAATATCAATATCTCTAAGAATAAACACGTGTTTGGTATCGTAAATACATTTTGTAGAAATGACGTGCTTCATGAACTCACATAAGTCATCATAGTGTTTTGGCATGTTTGGATTTCCGAACTGAATTTCGAAGAAGTCGTCGCATTCGTAGTATGTGAGCTTACCATTCCATAAATGTATGCGCTTTGAAAACGGCTTATGTTCAAAGGATTTTGCGAGGACGGAATATGCCATATATTCGAGCGGAAATCCACGCGGTCCGCAGAACAATAGGTTTGGCAAGGAGTCATTTGATTCTTTATGAAGCTTTTCGAGAATTTCTTTTTGAAATGGCATGAGCTCAAGAAGGTTGTTCATGCTTTGATGTATGTCTTCTAGTGCGGATCTTACTGTCTTTACGGGGGGTACGGGGGTGATTGTATTTACAAGGATTGATGTCTCTTCATCTTGTGTTTTCTCTGTTGTCTTTGCCTTTGCCTTTGCCTTCGGGGGCATCGTCCGTATTAGTTGACGAGTTTGTTTTCATTTAAGCCACTTCACCGCTTAGAAAAGCAAAGGGAATGTCTAATGACCATGACCATGACCATGACCATGACCCATATGTTATTATGGGGTTACCACGCGGGGCATCACTCCTAGAAATACGAGCGCGTTACAAAGAGCTTGCGCGAAAGCACCACCCGGACAAATGGGCTACCCATTCCGAAGAAGAATTGCGATTCCATGAAAACGTGTTCAAAAATATAACGGTCGCGTATCACATCTTAACTGATGCACCGCCTTGTTCGGGGTCGGGTGCGAACACAAGCGCAAGTGAAAACGTATTTAACCAAAAAACTCCGGAGGAGTGGGCCAAAGTATGGGAGCGTATGGAGATCCTCATGAAACAGAAAGATATAATGAAACACTTGACAAACCTCTTCAAAGCAACTATACACGAGGTGACACGTCCTGGACAAGGAAACGACAGTCCATCCCCAGCTCGAGACCCTGACCCCGACATAGACCCTGGCCGTGACGAACCCGAGGAAACCCCGACCCATCACTTTACTGTAAAGGTTACGCTTGAGGATATTCACGCAGGGAAAACCAAAAAGGTTCGCTTGTTCTTACGGGACCATCTTGAGCCTGTTTTCGTACACATCCCATGTGATGCATTTCCATTATTTTCTACAAATGTGGTCACGTCGTCTGGGGGGCTCTCAATTGAGATAAGTATAGAAGCACTTCCTCACAAAGATTACGAATGGGGTCAAATATTGGATGGTGAGTTTGACTTATTCAAGTGTATTCATTTGGACTTGAATGACTACTTTACAGGGCGCACGGTTTCATGGACACACCTCGATGGTAGTTTACTCGAAGTCGTCATTCCTGCCATGGGAAGCAATTCGAGTTCGTCGAGTCCGAATTTGGCATCCCGGGCAGTTTTTAAGAAATTTGAAGGTAAGGGTCTAATGAACAAAGGATCGCTTTTTGTGTCCCTTGAATGGAGCCTTCCCGGGGATTCTTGGTGGAATTCTTTAAGTGATGCGGAAAGAAACTGTATTTTGACGTGCTTGCTTAAACTTCGAGACCATTCTGGAGTGGAGAAACCCAAAAGTATTTAAAGCTAAACTACCAAACCTATACATCAACCCACACCGATACCAACACACACCATCACAATGCCCGTCAAGAAGTCAACCTCTGTTCCCGCCGCCTCTCCTTCCACTGCCTCGTCCGCGCCCGGCGCAACCCCTGCCAAGCCCGCTGCCGCCGCAACCACCGCTGCGCCTGCTAAGGTTGCCGCTGCCCCAAAAGCTGCGGCCGCACCAGCCACCACTCCCATCGAGCCTTCGCCCGTGACCGAGGTTCCCGAGGAGGCAGTTTCCACCCTTGATGTCCTAGAGTCAAAGGTAAACGGCCTACTAACCCTTGCCAAGGAGGCCATTGCCGCCCTAAAGATTGCCAAGAAGGAGGTGGACAAGATGAAGAAGGTCGCGGAGAAGGCCGAGCGCAAACGCGCAAATGCCCGCACCTCCCCTTCCGGCTTTGCCAAACCCGCGAAGATTTCCGATGATCTATGTGGCTTCCTAAACGTCGCGAAGGGCACTGAGATGTCCCGCACCGATGTGACTCGCCACATCAACCAATACGTGAAGGCCAACAAGCTATTCAAGCTTGAGAACAAGCGTGTCATTCTACCCAACGCGGCCCTAAAGAAGCTACTAGGCTGCAAGGACACTGACATTGTGACCTACTTCAACCTACAACGTTGGCTAAAGGGCCATTTCCTACGCCCCGTTGTGGTCGCGGTCTAAGCCTTGTGCCCAACCACGCAAGCTTCATATGCTACGCTTTAAAATAGTTTAAATTTATATTTTTTTCCGAAAAAATGACCAGTTCTCATTTTCTCGTTTAAGACAATAAGTGATTAAGATACGTGTGATCAAGAGTTACTCAAGGCCAATATGACCGGAAACGCGCTCAACACCCATATCGTTGAATGGAAGGCGAAGCGCGACATCATAAATGCCGTGATCCAAGCGGGTGGTAAAGTATTTGGCGGGGCTGTGAGAGATTGGCTCATTCACGATCACTATGCCAAGTGCTTTTACGAATACATAGAGACCAAGTACCAAAAGCCGGATAATGAGATCAATCGGTTGTACATGGATCCCGAGTTCATGCCCGAAACAAATAAGCGCCTAACATTACCAAACGACATAGATGCTACGATTAACTATGCTGACCTTGGAAAGTTGTACCGCAACATGAACGAGCAAAACTTCACATGGCGCAGGGTGTTCAACAGGGATGCTATTGAGTATTTGCCCAACTTGGAAGTGGCAGCGGGCGATGTACGGCACATGCGCTATGAAATTACGATGATTCCTCTTAATCTCAAGACGGCTATCATGAAGGGATTTCCGAACATGCTTATTGGGCTCATGGATGAGGCAATTCAAGCTTTTAAGGAGACGTTTGAGCGTGTAACGGGGCTCATCAAACCTATCATACTTGACTTGATGGTTGTGACCATCCCAAGCGAGCTATCACTTCCCTTTGGACCCCTTGACTTCGAGTGCAACGGATTGGTGGCAAGCACGGAAGGCATTCGCCTTGTGGATCGGGCATGGGATCACAGTAACCCTATGAACTATGACACGAAGTACCGCGCTATCACAAACGATATTTTGAACAAATGCGCACGGATATCAAGCATCTCCAACATCGCAAAATCAGAAAACGGAAATCTAAATTATAGGATGAGCAAAATGCTTTCAAAGGGTTGGACGATCGAGGGCTTCTCAAACATAACTCGCATCCCCGAGGCCAAGGCAACCGATGGCATTTGTGTGATTTGCCACGGAGACATAAGCGACGGCCACTACAAAATGAAGTGTTGCAACTTGCGATACCATCTCACATGCCTTGTGGCTGCCATGCAAACAGGGCCAACAAGCATGATAAACACACACGCGTGCTTCATGTGCAAGCGCAAGGGTGCTCCAAACAGCTACGTTGAGGACTTGGCCGTGTTGGAGGGAATACAAGAGCATTTCAGCGAGCGTGAGAAAAACAACTAAAAACAGTGGGAAAAAACAAAAAATGATCATTATTCTTTTTGGTTTTGGAAGTGGTTATCATCCGTTTACAACAAACGAGCCAAGAATGGCAAAAAACGAGCGTGATTCGATTGTTGCGTGTGTTCGGGCGCGCTTGGAAGGATTACCTGTTCGCATAAATAGCCCAAGTGATGATATGGTTTATATATATACCCATGCGGACTTGTTTACAAACCTTGAACAATATACTACGACTAACCGTTGGGATCATATTTGTTTGAAGATAAATGGCACGCAATTCAATCTAAGAACCGTGACTGTTGCATATTATATCAACAACTCAACTTTTAATGAGTCTGCAGTTGTATGCCATCTATTTCTAAAATGCATGGATAGGCTCGGGCTCAGTTTCCCACCTATTGAGAATTGGGCTTATATTAGCAAACGGTACGTAGATGATCAGCCTATGAGCGAGGATGAAGTTCAAAAGATTTCAATAGAGTACATAAAATTTCTGAAAGTTTGCAAAAGAAACTACGAATGGAGGTCTTGCTCGCGTTGGGCTCTGCACTGGCGGGCTGAAACATTGCGCCGCCGGAAAGTGGTCCAGCGGCGAGTTTGGGATCATTGGCTGGAACTGGCATTGCGTCCGACAACAGGATCGCTTTTCAAACTTTACGAAAGACATTTTTCAACAATCATGCGATCTGAAATATGTTTTTAGCACAAAAATAAACGAGATAGTAGATTTTATTCATAGGCACTGAGATGATGGGCCTCTTCGAACCATTTTAGATCATCACGGAAAGGATTTGGGTTTTGTACAAGTTGGACGGCGGCCAATTGAAATAGGCGCTCTTGGATGAACTGTACATCCATCTCCGTTGATGCCTCCATGAGCGCGTCACGACGCTTTTGAATGCTTTTGTGACGAACATTGAAGTAGCCAAACTCCGAAAGGCAACCACGGTCATTCTTGAGAATGTTAATACCGACTCGCTCGTATACACCCGGGCGAGCCGCTTCGGTATTGTTGAGGTTATTAGACCACCCGCTTTCAGCAGTGCTTTCGGGAGAGCCTTCGGGAGAGGAATTGGGGGAGGGAGCGGATTGATGGGCTTCAGCAGGTGCGTTGTTGGTGTTGCTCGACATAGCATCTTGACCGTGCCCGTGCCCGTGCCCGTGACCGTGACCGTCAAAGTTAATAGTTAGGGTCGGAAATCCTGTGAAATTGTCCCGCACGCCTTGGAGAAACAGAATAATTGAATCAAGAGAAACCACGGCATTGACAGATGATGACATTCTTCACTCGCGTACGCTAACATATTATGTTAAGAATTCTTTAAATCTCGTTTACGTCTGATCGCGTGATAGCATGATAGTGTATGGTTATCGTACGCCGTTAGCCCCCATAATAGTCCATTGTGGAAGTGAGGATCGCAATATAGGGCAAACTTTCGCAAGTGCCACAAATAGGTTACAGATTATGTAGAATTTCATGGGATGGTGCCCATCGATCAGATACTTCATGTCCTTTGCCAACGACATCCGAGCTCCCTCCTCGGGGTCGCACATTATGCGCTCTTCCAACACATTCAAGGCAAACATGTACAATGGAACGTGAGTGTCCTCGCGCATCTTTTCATATATTTCAATAACATCAAACGTATCAAGTCGTAAAAACCACTCAATACTAGTGTAGAATCCGAAAACTTCATAATCATGAAGCACGTTGGCAAAAGCATCGCGCGGGTTTCGTATTATGGGCTTGAAGGATTCGAACGGCAACCTTTTCACAATATTTCGGAGGCGTTCGATGTCCTCTTTCATTATGGGCTCTCTCGTGTATGGGTTCCAAGAGCCGGATACCTCGATGAAATGAAGTAGTGGTTTGGCTTGAAAGACGTACACGTGTCTATGTTTGTCAGTGTAGCTCCACATTTCGCGCTTCATTGCTTCTGTCGCGGTTGTGACTAACGGAATAGGATCCATTGTGATTGGATCTTCCGTGTTAATTGCGGGCGCGGCGGGCCATGGACCCCGATCGATCTCTTGCTTTTTTCGAACATACCCCTTCCACCGAAGTTGACACTTTTGAAGGGCCCGCAAATGGTTATGGGATTGCTCAATTGTCCACATGCCATTGAATAGTTTGGCAATGGCATTTGCCATGTCGGGCACTTTCATGCGCGTTGCGCGCCCGCCAACACGCTTTTGAGGCAAGTTGTCCTGCATAAATTGGGTTAATGACGGAGAAGAGAACACGTACGAAATGATGCCGGACAAGCATTCGACCGTGTCTCGGCCATGGGCATTGACCTCTTTGACGGACCGAAATGCTTCATATGTTAAAGAAGTTGATGGATGCCGATTTCCCAAGCTTACCGTGAGACGCGCTATGTTGTTGCGCGAATGATCGGTCATGTGCTTCGTACACATTTGCCCCCCAGACACGCATGGCAGATGGCAACATAAACCATCTTTCTTTGCCAAACGGACTAAACAATGCCCTTGATTTCCCATTTTTCTTTATCTAGATTGAGGTGTGAGATCGTCTCTTATACATATAAGAACGCATTAGATCCTTAGGTGAGAATCGAATATGGCATGGGTTGGCAATTTTGTGATAAAAAATGACGGTGCGCCTTTTAAACACAATCAAGTCGTATCAGTAAACGCACGGATTCTCCTACCAGGCCAGTAAGAGGTAAATAGTTATTTCCTTAAGAAGCAAAAACTACTTAAGCGCAAAAAGCCATAAAGTGTTAGCAAGCCGTCTCTTGCATTCACCCGTACATCAAGTCAAAATGTCGTCGTCTGCTTACCCCCTATCGCCCAGCGAGGTTGATGTTTCCAAGATTGAGTTCGCCGAGGTCCGCGTAAACCCGAAGACCAAGGCTCGCTCGGTCAACATGTTTTACAACAACTCGCGCCTAACGGTTCAGTTCCCCCTCATGGGCATCGCATTCAACGGCGTGTCCAAGTGGGAGAACAAGGACACCAAGGGCAACCTACTTGGTTACCGCTATGAGATGAACCTGTCTTTCAAGGGTCGGGAGGAGAACCCTCGTCTAGAGGCCCTCCACGATCTCTTTGAGAAGCTACAGGAGAAGTTCAAGAAGGATGGCTTCGAGAACCGCCTCACTTGGTTCCAGGACAACTTTGACGATGAGCCCAAGTTCGTCGCGAAGATCTTCCACCCTCTCATCAATGTGAGCAAGGACAAGGAGACTCGCAAGCCGGACAACAAGTGGCCTTCTACCATCAAGGTAAAGCTACCCTTCGATGATGCGACCGAGAAGTTTACCTTTGAGGCGCACGACATGCAGAAGAAGGAGCTCAACTTCAACGAGGTTTGGGACCAGATGAAGGGTGGTCGGGCCATGCCTGTCATGCAGCTGACGAGCCTATGGTTTGCCGGCGGTAAGTTTGGGGCCACGTGGCGACTAGTCATGAGCAAGTTCCAACTTCTAACCCGGAACACATTCGCATACCGCGATGATGAGGATGACAAGCTAGTGGGTGGTGTTGAGAGCGACGATGAGGATGATGACATCCCACAGGCTCTAATCAACAAGTCGCCCAAGATTTCTCCGGCCCCAGTCGTAAACACTCAGATTGAGGATAGCGACGAGGAGGAGGATGACGATGAGGCAGTGGAAGAGGAGGAGGATTCGGACAAGGAGGAGCGCACACCCACTCCACCCCCTCCCCCTCCTCCTGCCCCCAAGAAGAAGAAGCCCGTGGCTAAGGCAAAGTAAGAGACTAGTCGAGAGACTAAGAATCAAAAAGAAAACAAAAACTGAAAATAGCATCATTTTATTCATTTTTTATTCGTATCACAATGCCCGGATGAGGTATAGTGCTATGAAGAAGAATAGGACGGTCGTAATTATTGCGCCTTTGGCCGTTATACAACCGTACTCGTTCGAAAGATCAAATGGTTTTAGAAAGAGTGTCCCGTGAATTTTGTCCATAACTAAGATCACGGGGTGAAGCTGGAGAATTACAAAACAAACGGTAAGAATAACAGCAATTCTGATCTTCTTTCCGGTGCGACGTTCAACAACGGTGCTTTTGCTTGCGCTTGCGCTTGATGGCATGAACAATGGAGGTATCCCGTTCACGTTCCCGGTTCCTATACCGCGCTGGGAGGTATTCAAAGGTGCTAAAGGGTATTGTTGAATGCCGAGAATGTTTTTGGTGGCTTGATCGACTTGAGGCGGGTATGCCGGTGGCACAAATGTGTTGGCATTGCCACGCACATCCATGTCTTATGTCTTTCGTCTGACTAATTTATGATAATATTTTATGATTTTTATGTTCTATGACGAGTCTACATAGAAACACGCTATATTAGGAAAGGCAATTCCATTGAATGGGCATGCGCCAGCGATCGTATAGGCCCCCATGTCCTTGAAGGCGATCCAATCATCAACATCTAGGTGGGGCATGGTCACATCCTTGAGGACAATGTCCATGCCGTCGCAAGTTGGTCCAAATAATGTAGATATGTACAAGACCTCGTCACTCATGGTGTCTGTGTCCGAATCTGACGTTGGAACAACCGCCATACATAAGTCCGATGAACCACCACTTGAGCCTGAGGAGCTATTTGCCCGGGAGATCGACGATGGATTGTTTGTCCGCATGATGATTGGCACGGGATCCACGTGATCATATAGAATACAATTAAATGATCCGTATAAACTGTCACTTATCCAATAGTCTCTATGGTCTTCATTACGATCACGCACTCCAAGCACTTTCGTAAAGAGCGTTCCACACGATTCCGCAAAGAAACGCCCGGGTTCAGCGATGATCTTGAAGTTGCCTTCGCGGAATCCATATTTGTCAAGTGCGTACGCAATGGATTCTGGTATTTTGTTTAGTTGTTTTTCCATGAATCCACCTCCAAGGTCGATTAAGTTCAGTTCATATCCAAAGTCAAGTGCCATATCGTATAGCTCCCTTGCCTGGCGAATCGCGAATACGAATGCGTCGGATGACGAAGACCCCGAGCCAACATGAAAGCTGATACCCGTCACGCGGAGGCCCAGATCCCGCGCCCGGCTCAAAAGGACAGCCCATTCATGGGGCAGTGCCCCGAACTTGTTGCTGAGTTGGCACCTTGCGTTGGGATCGCACGCATAGAGGCGAAGAACACAATCCATTGACGGAACGACCTTTGCGATCTTCTCAAGCTCTCCGACCGTATCAAAGGTTGTCATTTTCACACCTCGGGCGCAAGCATGCTTGATGTCAAAGTGGGACTTACACGGGTTGGCATATAAGATCCTTGAGGCGCACACACCCACTTTTAGGACAAGATCGATCTCTGCAGGGCTCGCACAATCGAAAGATGCCCCACATTGCGCGAGTTGACGAATCAACTCCTCGTCGGGGTTGCACTTGACCGCATAGAAAGGTTGGATACCCGGGAAGTTATGGTTCCATAAGGCAAAGGTGCTCTTTAGGCGACCAAGGTCATACACATAGAAACCATGTTCCAACCGCTCTTGTAAATAAGGATTTGATATTTGAGAATACGCAAATGTCCTTATTTCTTCAAATGATCCATTGGGGATGCTTGCAATACTTGTGGGCTTATGTATCTCTGACTTGATGGGGCTTGAACCAAAGAGGTTCAGCGTGGCGATTTGTAATGAAAAGATGTATATGATAACACGACATTTAATTTCATAAATGATTTTCTCCGGAGCTCAGCGAAGACTAAAAGACTCTATTTTCAAAATTCTCAAAATATTTTACAGGTCCCACACACACCCCCTTTACTCAACTGTTGAGTAAAGTTGAGTAGTCACAAAAAAGCTTTACTCAACTTCAAATTTGTTACTTAAGTGTATGTACTCAACTTTACTCAACAGTTGTATGTTTTTTGGGTGCCCATTCTGTCCATATGAGTCCACACGGGAATGGAATTTACAGAGGCATATGGCAATGAAACATGACGATACACGTGTGCTCAAAGCTACAACCCATACATGTACAAATTGCTTACTGGCCCTTACGACGAAGAGCTCTTTGATGCGCCACCTTGAGACATGTCCGGTGCGAAAGTCAACCAAAATACCCAATGTTAGCTTTGTTAGCCCAAATGTTAGCTTTAGTGAGGAAAATGTTAGCTTTGTTAGCCCAAATGTTAGCTTTGGGGAGGGAAATGTTAGCTTTGTTAGCCCAAATGTTAGCTCAACTGTTGAGCAAAGCAATACAGAGTCAATTTTGTGCGAGTTTAACAAAAATATGAGTGAGCTGTCGTGTGCGTGCTGTAAGAAGGTATTTCGCCATCGCTCAAGTAAGTCAAGGCACCAACAACTATGTCAAGGGAAGAATAATTCAAATTTACATATTGAACAAACTATAGTACATGGTCAGTTTATCAAGTCACAAACGAATATAGGAAACCAGATAATCATCAATAACTTTGGGAATGAGAATATGAGCCACCTCACACCGCAGTTTATAGAACGGTGTATACGAAACGCAGTGTCTCATGGAGTTCCCGACATGGTCCGTAAGATCCATTTTGATCCGGAAGTTCCTGAGAATAAGAATATACGAGTCGCGAGCCTGCGCCGAGAGCATTTGGGTGTCTTTCAAGAGGACAAATGGATGATCAAGGACAAGACCGAAGTTATAGACGACATGATCAACAAGGTTTGCATCGTTCTTCGCCAGTATTACAACGGCAAAGAGGGTCAAAGAATAAAGGATGAAGATGAGACACAGAATAACCAGTTCTATGTGTATAAATTAGTAAATATAATGAATAAGATACCACTTACATATAACCCTCTTCGAAAGAAGATCTTCGCAATGATCGTTAACTTCTGTAAGCTGTTGGACGAAGTTGTATAGACTAAGTAGAGGAAAACTTTCACTTTTTACCGTTTCAAAAATAATTTTAGTGAATATAAAACAAATAAATAAAAAACAGTCCTTTTAGTCTACGTGACTGGGCCTTACTGTACTTTTAAAAGATGGCATGGAGGCGCACTGGGAGCAGTGCTTACTCTGAGGTATTTCGTTTTTACCCTTTATAAATGTAAATGTACTAACTAGAGGAAAACTTTCACTTTTTACCGTTTCAAAAATAATTTTCATAAATATTAAACAAATAAATAAAAAACAGTCCTTTTAGTCTACGTGACTGACCCTTACTGTACCTTATAAAAGATGGCATGGATGCGCACTGCGATGGTCTGGTCACGACGGCATATTTGGCCAAAACGAATAGGCATCAGCATCGGCAAGTGCAGACTTGCAACTGCATATCGGACACGAGTGCTTGTGTGCTATGACAGCTATGCGGTTCCTCAATGTTCCTCTAATTTTGTTAATTTTTGTTTGTTGTTCAAGGCACTGAATACAATTATAGTGACCACATTTCATGATAAATGCGGGACGTTGGTGGTCTATATCTTCAAAACAGATCGGACATGTCTTCTCAAGATTGGTATTTGTGTCGACGGGTTCGGTATGGGGTTGGGATTGGGCTTCGAGCTTCATGCGTGTTACTATGTGACTTCCTAGAAACATGTACTTGTGCGAGCTCCGGAGGTTGGCCAAGAAGGACATAGAGTTCTTATTTGCTCCTTTTTGAAGTTTTTTACATATTTTATACACCGCTTGGGCATTGATGGTAGCAAATAAAAGAAGGTCGGGCAAGGTCGTGGCTTCTTGCGAGTTGTGGGATGTGCCACAACACAGAGATGGCATACTAGACCTCGAAGGTAATGTTATGGCGCGCGGTAGCCTCTTTTGGATTACATAATCTACGTGGCTACACTCATCCTCTAATTCAGAGAAACTCCATGGTCGTTCGGGGTTTTTGGCAATCTTTTTCCACTTTTTGTAATGAATACACGATTCGGATAGCAAAGGATCTTGAAACTTTTCTTCAATGTCTTTTAGTTGCTTGTGGAATTTCATGGCCCGAATCCCCTTACCATCACTATAGATATTTGGAGACGGGAACCACTTAAGTCAATAAGTCATTACATATGAAACACCATGGAGGAAGTCATAGACGAGATTCGTGCGTTCTATTATAGGCTCAAAGAAGAATTCTCAAAGGCAAATGAAAACATGTCCCTTGAGAGAGTTGAGTTTTATAAGAAAGAGTTGACTATCTACATCAGTATTCTTATGAATGAAATGAAAAATGAGGCCTCCCATTACAATGTGGAGCTTTACATTCGTAAACTCACGAGATACCAAGCTATTATGGACGAATGCAGTGAAATAAGTTAGGTAGTTAGTTAGTTAGATTTAGGAGTTCTCTAATGAGGATTATCAAATGTCGCGCGAGCTTTTTGAAAAAGTCCTACTTGCCCAAAGTGCGTCCCTTGATACACAAGGCTTTCGCATTAACCACGACCCATCGCGTACTCGAGTGGCAGTGATCGTTGAGCCCCGCGAGCATCCCTTTCTTCGAGCGGTTGTTCAAAACGTCATGAGCTTTTTGGGAACATCGTGGAACTTACATATCTTTACAAGTGACGAGCGCAAATCTTGGCTTGTGAACGAGTTGTCTCCTCACGAATACCAAGTTCACTATCTTCATTGTGCGAACATGACTCCGCAACAATATAGTGAATTGCTTTTGTCGCCCCCGTTCTGGAATGTCATACGTGAGGAAAACGTATTGATCTTTCAGACGGATTGTATTGTTTTTCGCACCCTTGAGGAGCATTTCTTGGATTGTGACTATGTGGGAGGCAACTTTTTCAATAGTAAACATACGGCTCCTGTGGTGGGCGGAATTCAAGGAGGATTGTCGTTACGCAAGAGGTCCGCCATGCTCGATTGCTTGTCAAAGGTCTCAATTGATGATATGAATAGGCATAGAACACAGCACGGATATGTGGACATACAAGAACCACCCGAAGATGTTTACTTCACTCATGCTTGTGAGATCTTAAAAAAGAATGTAATGGAAGTGTCTTCCCGGAGGACGTTCGCAATAGAGGCAGAGTTCTTTGATGCTCCCTTTGGATTCCATGGGTGGGTTCATCCGTACTTCTCATTGGAACAATCACGACAAATGATAATGCATTCAATGCTTGGCTACTTCTTGTGATTCTTAATATTACTTTTTCTGCTTACTTGAGTCTTTTTTGTTTTTGAACCACCCGCCTGTGGTTGTGCAACGGGGTTGACTTTCGTGAAGACATCGTTCATTTTACCTTTCGCATTCGTTGGATCTGTAAATGCTCTTACCGTTGCTGCGGTGGCACGAGATACACCCTTTGCTGCAGCATCCCATGCCTGTCCGGTTAATCTTGCGGTTGTTTTAGCAACATCTTTAATACCCGAACGCACTCCCCTCACCATCTCCAATTCGTTTTGAAGGGGAACAATACGCTCGTTGATGTTTTTACGAAGGCCAGTTGCCAAAAAATAGAGTTGATCAATTCTTGATGGATCATCGGTGATACCCTTCAATTTTCTCATAAAAGCAACCAAATGATCTATAATTGCCATGTATTGAATGTAATCCGGGTTCGATACGAGGTCATTATCCCCAATTTTTCTAATACTCTTGTAACTGCGGTATGCCGTTATCAATTCAATAGAGGAAACATTGACGACTTGTTGGGAAAGAGAGTTCAAGTAGTTCGTTTCTTTTTCCGGTAGCGCATCATTTTCATTTACATACTTGACAATAGAGCTTTGAAGAATATCATAATCTACATCAGGGTTTGCTGAGTTGAATGCGCCAATAGCATTTCGCAATGGTCCTAATTTGTTATGTAAATCAGTCATGAATTTCGTGAGCTCTACATTTTCTTCTCGTGTTTTGACAATGTCAACAATTGGAACGCCTTCTTCAAGCGCTTTTCGTGAAAACGGGTTTGATAGTTTCATCTTACTAAAAAACCCTTGCTTCTTTGCCTCCACTTCAACGGCCTCTAGGGAGATGTTCATGGGCACCATATACACGCCGGTCCACGTCTGGGGTACAAAGTTTTTATCCGAAAAGAAGGGATCTTGCTTTACATAGACTAGAACTTGCAACTCGAGCTTCAAAACATTGAATGCATCATTGCCAAGCTTAGACACATCTGATGCGGTGATGTCCTCTATTTTTATTTTGGTATAGACGGGAATATTTTTGAGTTCATCTGTCATTGCCATGAACATAATATAGCTCGTTTCGTGGTTGAAAAACATGAGCTGACCATGGATTGGAATAGCATTGAATAGCTTGTCTTTTAACGTGGATTTAACGCTTTCTGGGTTTGTTAAGAATCCAACGTACTCTTCGAGAACGCTCATTGTCAAGAGCACGAGCAAGAGCAACTTACTCTTACGCAATAAAAATTAAATAATATATCACGATCAATCCGCTATTCCGATTGAATACTTGTTAGTACGGTGACAACCGTCGCAAGGACGGAGTCTACTTTATCGCTTGATACGACATTCACATTTATTTGGCCTTTGGCTTTCAAATCTCCTGAAATTTGAACTTTCGAAACGACGATGCCTTCAAGGCTTGAGATCTTGATGATGGCAAAGGAAAGAGGCGCGCCTCCAAAAACGATGTACATGTTGTCAATGTGCGCTTCCTCTTCGTTGAGGACGGGCATCATGTAAAATGATTGGGTTTGAGTCGTAGTGTTTGCAATTTCAGCCATGATAATATGCTCTATATTCATAAAGCATAGAATAATAAAAATAAAATAAATCATAGCATATCTAACGTATGGCTTTTCCAAAGCGCAATTCGTGGAGGCGCGTGGTACATTGCATTGCGTGCTTGTCCTCGATGCCGAAATAGAGTGTTATTTTTTCATAGTCCTTGGGATCTTGGTATATCCCACTTACGTACTCAATTCCCCAGTGGGCAATGAAGAAAGGTTGCGATATGAACGTGATTATGCCCCGTTCGATGTCAAACTCAACCCAATGATGGATGTAGCTCAACCGAAACGTGATCATGGGGGTATCATTGAAAATGATGTCGTGAACGACGCATCCCCAGGTGCTCCCATGGAGGTGAATGGGGCTCGTGGATCCTCGAAGTGGCTCGCTCGTTGTTGGTAGACCTGGCCCATACGTGAATGAGCGAACTATTTTCGCCGTCAGCTTTGCATGCTCCTGTGCTTTCGGCACTTCCACTTCGTAGATTCGCATCTTGAACATGTCCCACATGCACAACTTGCCATTCCAAACAAAGGGGCTCACGTTCTTAACAGGCAAGTGCCCTATGTCCACGGTGCTCATGTATTCCACATCCGTGAGACGCTTGTTGAAATATCCAACGATGAGCTCGTTTCTCATTTCATGGGACGCGTGCGTCGTTGTTCCCGTGAACCAAAGCTTGTCTTCAAACCAACATAAGCGCAAGTCCTCAATGCCTTGGAACAGATTGACTGTTTTGGCCAATAGATGGTACGGGCTCTCCACCGTATGCGAGACCTTGCTTGCGCTCTCAAAAAGAAGCGCTTTGTTCCTTTGCGTCGGGCCGTCGTGCTCTGTAACTCGCACATAGATTACATCCCCTGCTCTGCTTGGATTGAAGAAAGTCATGTTGGCAGGAACGGCCTTTGGGTCCACGAGACCAACCTTTTCTTGAGTGGGAAGACGGCGGATGTACAATGGCATGCAAGATGGGATACGTACGTGTATAAACACTAGATCTTCACGCCTTTATACCTGATACGAGTCTATCAATATCATCTTTATTCATTAATTTTTCAAACAAGGGGGGTAGTTCAGACAAGCTTGTGATGTGCTCAAGCGACGGAGTCCCCGTAGGCGGAGTCCCATGGGGTGGCGTAGCCCCTGAAAAGAAAATAGGTCTCCATGAAGGATCTTTCACCAAAGGATCCAAATTGATCTGACTATCGTCAACAAAGACGAGCTCGAGGTCCTTTGGATTATTGAACTTCATTTTTATGTACATCTCCACACGATTATAAACAATACGGCTGGGTTTGAGTAGCACACCTTTGGAAGTCTCCAATATGACGTGATCACTTCCGATGATGTTCTCGGATGGGACACGGGGAACCATGTTCTTCATCCATGTGTTGCACCATATACATGGGCTATTTGATAATATAAATGTGTGGATACCGGACTCCTTTAGAAAGCCTACTATAGTGTCCATGTATTCCATTGTCATGTATATGCTATCCTCTTGCTTGTAATTGTCGTACAACGAAGCAAGGAACTCTCTGTCATAAACAAAATCGTTGAAATGAGATATGCGCGAGTGTGGGAGAAAGAGTTTCTTCATGCCAACATGAGTATGACCGTACCGCGTGTATAGATCCGTGTTTAGGGTACGGGCCTCGGCTTCTGACATATACCCATCATATACGTTTTGGCGGACGTAGTCCACGACGCGATCTTGAACATGCCGAAGAACGCCCTTATTTTGTAGGATAACCCCATCAAAGTCCATGACAAGAACTTGCTTTGGTTTTATGGATCTAGCTTGGAGCGATGTTCTCGAGAGCATTGGGAGTGGCAAGCTTTCTGAGTAATGTGTATTATATCCTTATGTCTATTACGTCGTTGTATGTTGCGTTCTTTTTAGCCACCTCTCGGAATGAACTAAGTGGACATCCTAATAGCCAAGTGTCAATCGTGGTAATCGATTGAGCGTTTGCCACACTCGCATTCATTAGTTTTCGAAGGATTACGCGATAGGCCTCAACATGGTCATCTCCCTTTTCAACGAGCCTCGACAGGTGTTCAAGTGGGTGCACATCGAAATTGCTATTGTTGTTTGCAAGGTACTTGCGCTCAATTGCTTGTGTCTCTTTTTGAATGTAATCAATGCTCTGGGAGAACACGGCATTAGAAAGTGCTGTTATATGTGGCATACACAACTCATATTCCATTATTTTTGTAAGTGTTGAAATCATGTTTCGAATGCACAAGACGGCTTGAATGTTGATGGAGCTCGACAAATCAATATCGTGGAGATGATTTGTCATGTTTACGATTGTAGTGTTTTGATTTTTGTTATATATATTAGCCCCAAAGTCATTTTTTAATGACGGAGTCGGCGGGCGTGGATTGGGTAGTGGAGGTTAGATTCCCAATGCGGGGCCCACCATGTCTCGTCTGGTAAAGACAATCCCCCGTGGCGTTTGAAAAGAATGGTAAATATACTTTGATCGTGGCGGTGCTCTTTGAAGGACGGGGCATTTTGAAGGCGCGAAGGCGAATCGTCGATCAACGAATACCTTTCACATGCCAAAAGCCACTCCTCTACGAATGCTCTCACATGAGGCATATTATGTGTAATGTGAACACCGCCAAGGTGTTGTGGATAAGCTTGTTCATCATCCGTCAAGTTGAAGTATGCCATGGTGTCCATTTTAGTCCAATCTTTGGTTGGAAATGTAGTGTTGAAGCCAATTATTCCGGATGGATGCTCCTTGACCATGCTTGCATATTCTCTTAGCCGTTGGACCCCACCCGAGTTTAACTGGCAACCTGCGTCCGCAAAAACGAGCACTGCGCCCTCCGGAATGGCACGAAGGGCTTGTAAGAGGACTTGTGGCTTCCAAATGTAGAAGCCAAACCCTCGCGGTGATGACAAAATAAACTGTTTGTGCTTCTCCCAGAATTTGTCATCGAGATCATCCTCATTCCAACACATGATGCCATGAAACACGCCCATCGCTCGCGCCTCTTGTTCGATGCGCGCAAGCGACCCCTTATACCGCCGGTCGGCAAATGAAGCGAAATATATGTCGCACATGTCCATGTCTATGTCCTCGTAATGAATGACAACGTTTAAACACGAATTGACTTGAAATGTTAACAAATACTCATATGATTCTCGTAGCATCTCATGTGAGCTATCAAAAAGCGTGGGGAGCCTTAAAACACTCATTGTTAGAAGCTGAGATAGATATGTCCAATGTCATTCTCGTGATCGCCGGTGCGCCAAACGAATGTTGCGAAATGCGCGAGGGGATGGAGACTATAATAACTGTCCCGTATAACTTTTACGAGATGAGCGCGGTGTATGGACTTCATCGATTTATTGATCATCCTCGCTTGCGGGCGGCCAACTACTTGCTTCTCCATGACACATGTGTCGTAACGAAGGACTTCAAAGAGAAACACGGTGTTTTCCTTCAAGACATGACGGAGAAAGGTTTGGATGTGTATCACGCCGTGAAAGACATGCGCGTGAATGTTCTTGGACTTTCGTACGACTTTATCAAGATGCATGGGCAAAATTACGGTATCAATGGGGACAAACCTGCTGCTTGGCACGCCGAGCACGGTGGTGCTCTTTCGTTCCGATCTTTTGTACCTCCTCAAAGGGTGTCCTCGTGCGGTGACATGCTGAGTTTTGGGCCTGGTCAGGACATTTACGGATCCAAACTCATTCGTCATCCCATAAACATCAAATGTATTGGTGTGATTAAATTTGTAGCCAACGATGACAAAGACGTGAATCCTCCTTGGCAAGACCGAAGTTTCCCATAAAAATAACTCGATAACAGTGTAGGTGAAATCAGCCGTGTGATGAATTTGCCAACAACCGCCAACTCACATTTTCCAACATTGGTACAGATTGCAGCCTCCCAGCTGCCCCGGTCACAACGTTGTGACGTTCCAACAAATGTATTGGAAGTTGAAAGCTCCAAAGTAATGCGCTCGTTACAAATTGAACAATGTAGGAACTCAAAGCTCATCGGCCAACTTGCCAAAGAAGAAGCCTCGCTCGCGGTTGTTTATGAACGATTGAACATGTTACGACAAAGCCTTACTTTTGATGCGGATTTAGTGGACACGCTTACCTCACAATTGAAGGAGGCTCTTCAAAATGTCATAACGGTCAAAAGAAAATTGGCTACCAGTGCGAGTTTACTACAAACGAAGACGGGCATCTCTACAAATCTACGACGCTTATTGATTGTTTTGACCCCTGAACAAAACGAGCGCGTGATTGAATTGCTTGGTAAGAAGGCAAATATGTTGTTATGGGTCGAGGCCATGAAGCAATTATGGCTCACAAGCGCAATTGGAGGCACGAACATGAATAGACACGTGTTTTTACTCATGTTGCGACTCACTTACCACGACTATCCCTCTGAAATGGACGCTACCTATCTGCGAAAATCAGATTTCGCGAATAGAGTATATTGGACTAGCAGACACCTTGGTAATGTATATCAATCGGAACTCTTCTTTGAGACGTTGCGCGAGTACATCACTAAGTTGTCAAAAAGGAAAGCATATGAACTCCTTGTAGCAGTTACGGAGGCCCTTGATCGCATGGGAGTGTTTTTTGAGAATGTATTGAATATTCGTCTTGAAAGTGGGTACGACAAGTTTGTACAGTTGATGCGATTGAAAAAAACACCGTCCGTATCATTTGTAGACTTTGCGCCTAGTATACCGAGTATAATACGCTCAATTGAAGACATTAGAGAAATTGAAAATGGATTATATGAAATACATAACTCATACACAAATATGTTCCACGAGCAAGGCCTAATGAGCCCGCATCTTTCTGAATACTTAGCTCGGGGCACTCAAGTTCTTCATGGCGGTCCGCTATGGAAAACCTATTTGATACACAATGAAGCCATCAAATGGGACGAACAAAAAGAAAGTCGTTCTAAATCTGCCTCCGCCTCTGCCTCTGCCTTTGCCTCAGCCTCTACTGCGTCTTCAAGATCTTTGAAAGTACAAAAAGAATCTAGCCCCAAAAGCACCATGACTTCTCTAACATTGAGCACTGCGAGTGCGTCTTCATCGTATTGACGAAGTCACCGGAGTCAACGAAGTCAACCTAGTCAACGAAGTCAACGGACCTATTACTTTTTCTTGGCCGCAGGTGCCTTTCGCGCCGCTGGGCGGGCCTTGCTTTCTTCGGCTTTGTGTGATGAGGCGTGAATGTCCTTCTCCATGATAACTTTGTAGTCCTCCCAAGCCGTCGAAAGCTCAGTGAGCTCCTTTTGCCAAATGCGCTGGATTGGGGTCGTGCGAAGTGTCTTGATCTCACCATCCAAATGGCCGGCTTCCTTTTCAAGTGCTTGCTTCTTCTCAAATGTGAGATGGTGGATTGGCATGCGGGTGAGATAGCCATAATCAACGGGTCCCTTGCTTGCCTCTGTGTTTTCCGCATCAAGTGCGTCTGTGCTCGCCTCTGCGTCCGCGTCCATGGCTTTGAAGGCTTCGGGAATGTAGAACTTGGGGTACTTCAAGGCCACTAGTTGATCCTCAACATCCTTCATTTTCTTGTTCATTACGATAACTTGGCCACTGATGACATCTTGGATGAAGCGTACCTTGGCTGCAAGTACCTTGTAATCAGCCTCCATCTTGCGCAACATGTACTTCTTGCGTTCCCAATACTTGGTTATGCGAACCTTGGCCCATGTGCGCACGATCTCCTTAGCGTTCTTGTAGCGCGTGATGATGCCTTTCTCATTAAATAAGTGCATGTTGCTCATGTTCAAGGGCTTTGTAGTAACTAGCTTGAACTCAGTCTCCAAGTTCATTTCAACACCCGGGCGAACACCAGGGTAGAATTTGAGAATGAACTTGACTTTCTTGTCCGTGTAGTGATTCTCAAAGTCTTTTAGGACAGCGCTTCCATTAGCAATTGCTTCCGTAAGGAACTCTTTGTAGTCTTCCGTCCATGTGCCGATTGGTAGCTCTGTGATTTCAAGAGTTTGATCATCGAGCCACTCCCATTTGCCCTTGCTTTGGAAAGAGCCTTCCTCTTTGTAAGGCTCAATTGAGCCCGTGAAACCTAGATACCATGGACGAATGTCTTGTAAGGCTACTTTGTCAATGATGTGGTGGACCGCATCCAAGTCCGTCTTTTGGTCAATGTTGGCGAGGGCAGGTACATTGTCGATTGCAGCAATGATCTTCGCGCACATGTTGATGACATCCGACGGGTTGTGAGATGGAATATTGGTTGAAAAGCCAGTGCCAATGCCGAGCCCACCATTGATGAGAACGGTTGGAATGATGGGAACATAGTACTCTGGTTCAACAATTGTTCCATCGTCATCGATGTGGTTGAGTGTGGGAGCATCTTGCTCTTTGAAGATCTTGCGCGCTAGAGGCGAGAGGAGCGTATGGATGTAACGCGCAGAAGCTGCATCTTTGCCACCTTGAATGCGTGTGCCGAATTGACCGCTTGGCACGAGATAGTTGATGTTGTTAGCACCGACAAAGTTTTGAGCCATATTGACGATCGCATCTTGTAGCGACTTCTCACCGTGATGGTAAACGGCCACCTCGGAAATATAGCCGGATAGCTGAGCTACGCGGATCTCTTTGGTGTAGAGTTTCTTTTTGAAGCAACCAAACATGATCTTTCGGTTTGACTCCTTGAACCCATCGCACACGCTTGGAATGGATCGCTCAAGATCACGGTTGCTAAAGTGGATGAGCTCGTCGTTCACAAACATCTCGTACGGGATGATGGGCTCCGTGTATTTTAGCACCCGAGACCGATCGAAGCGTTTCGTGAGCCAATCCTTTCGATCATCTGTGCGCTTCTTGTTGAAAGCGAGATCGATGCCTTCGTCCGATTTAGGACCCGTGTATTTGTACTCCAAGAGCTTGAGGTCCTTGAAGTACTTCTTGGCCTCCTCAGCAGTAGATGTACCAAGTCCTTTGTAGTACTTGATGCTCCATCCACGAAGACCGTTGTCCGCTGCACGTGCTTCCTTCCAATCTTCGAAATCTGTCAAGTTGTAGAATTCGATAACGGCCCCTGCGGTAGACGATGCCTTCACGATGGGTGTGAGCATGGATGTGAGAAAGGCAGGGGCGCGGTAAAGAGAGGGCCAAAGTGTTTGAAAGACGTTGAACAAGAGGCCCTTGATATGCGATCCATCGTGATCCTGGTCCGTCAAAGCCATGATCTTCCCGTAACGCAAGTCCCCAACATCGCTATAAGTCTTTCCTTGCTCGAGACCAAGAATCTTCTTGAGGTTTGTGATCTCTTCGTTTTCCATAATCTTTTTCAATGGAGCGTCCTTGACATTGAGCATTTTACCACGGAGTGGAAAGACACCGTATCGATCGCGCCCAACAACACTGAGACCCGCGATGGCAGTTGTCTTTGCACTGTCCCCTTCGGTCAAAATCAAGGTACAGTATCGGCTATTTTTAGTACCGGCCTGGTTGGCATCGTCGAGCTTGGGGATGAGCACACGGGTTGTCTTCTTGCCGTCGGTCTTGGCAAGTTTCTTTTGGTCGTGAAACTCGGTGAGGCTCACTGCCTTTTCGACGATTCCCGTCTTGTATAGCTTTTCAAAGAACTTGTCCGAGAGCTCGCACTTGCTACCAAACTTGCCTGCTTGGGTCGTGAGGGTCTCCTTCGTTTGACTGTCGAAAGCCGGGTTCGCAATGTAACACTTTACGAACAACCACAAGTTGTCCTTGATGTGCTGAGCCTTCACATCCTTCTTTTTCTTTGCTGCCATCTCAACGATACGTTTTGTGATCTGATTGGTGATGTATTCAACGTGTTTTCCGCCTTTGAGAGTGTTGATGCCGTTGACGAAGGATACTTGACGAAAGGCTCCTTGCTCGGAAACGGTCGCAAGCACCTCCCAGCGGTCGTTACATACCTCAAAGGCCCGCGGGCGTTCCTCCTTTTGACCAATGTAGAGCTCACTGAACTTCTCGAAATCCTTGGCATCCAGCTTCACATCATTGAAGAAAACGGACACGGTATTCGGTGTTGTGGCGCACGCGTCGTACACGCGCTTTTGAAGGAGTTTCATCATGTCAGCATCGAGACCACGAATGCCGAAGCGATGGAAATCAGGAAGGAACTTGATAGTCGTAGAAGGCGCTTTTGAGCTTGCCTTCACAACAGGTTTGTCACGGCTCTTCATGTTTTCGTGGAACCGTTGGGAGTAAGAGCGTTTCCTGCGGTGATCCACGGTTTCGACGATGAACTCTTTAGAGAAGATGTTGGCGAGCTTGGCACCATAGCCGTTCTTCCCACCCCAAAGGCGCTCTTCGGTTTGGTCGTAGTTACTGGAGGTTAGGAGCTCTCCAAAGATGAGCTCAGGAACCCAAATGTCGTTGTACTCAGAATGCTTTTCAACATCAATGCCATCGCCATCATTGGTCACTGTGATCCATCCGGATGTTTGGTCAATGTTAACACGAATATTCTTAACGGGGCGCACATCTGCTTTACCGGCCTTCACCTCGGACACGAGGCGCGTAACTTGATCCACGGAATTTACGAGCACCTCGTCAAAAATCTTGTAGAGACCCGGCACATACGACAGCGTAGTTTCGGAAAACTTCTTGGTCTCGTCGTCGTATGCGTAGGTTTCTAGCTGAGTGCGCTCGATCGAACCAATGTACGTGTCAGGAATCTCAAGGATGTGCGTGCGGAGCTCGTGCTTCTTGTACTTCGCTTCAATATCCTTTGGACCGGCCATCTTGGTTCCCCGTTCTGTATCCTTTCAAGAAAAGAAAGTCTTAGGTCATTTTTTATACGTGAATCACAAAAAGTATTATAACAGTGAGATGTCGTCTAAAATTTGAGAAAAATAACTAGTTAGTGCGTTCACTTGTTAGTGTATCCCATCGTCGTGAGAGCACCAAAGACTTCGTCTCCAATTTGTTCTATTGTCTTCCCCTCCACATCGATACAAATGACCGAGAAGCCCTTTGCCATGGCCCATAAATAAGCTTGTTCATGAAGATCGTGTAGCTTTTGGATGTATTCTTTCTTAATTTGATCCTCGCTCTCGCGGTTGCGGGTTGCAATGCGAGTCATACAGTTATTAGGGTTGGATCGAAGGTAAACATAGAAGTTGGGAGACCACATGCGCATTGACATTTGGTACATTTCGTTGAGAGTTGTGTACTCGCTATCGGAAATGCGCCCATTTTGGTAATTGGACGGTACAAACACACATGACTGAAAGTATGGGGAGCGCTCCATGATAAGGTGCGACTGATTGGGTCGTTGTTGAATCCAGCAACGATCGAGCCACACTCGGACTTGGAACTCAAAGGCGCTCTTTCCCGTACAATATAGCTCTTGGAGGTACGGTTGCCACTTCTTCACGGGCTCTAGATCAACGGAACATCCATATCGAGTGTGAAGGTATTCAAGTACAGAGCTCTTCCCTGAACCAATGTTTCCATCAACAGTCATGATTGCCATGTTGATATTTAGATCTGGTTTATACGGTGTTGAGGCGAGACGGTCGGATCGGATCTTGATGAGACTTATTCCTTAATCGTTGTCATTTTTTTAAGTCTACTGAAAAATGGCATGACGTTTCATTTTAAGAACTTTGGAAACCGCGCTGGCCGAGAGAGCCGACCCCGACTTCACTTTGAGTTCGGCAAGAAGGCAATGTAGAAGATGGTGAAGCATGGCGATTACTTGTACTTTGGCTTGTTTTGAAATTTTCATATTGTAATGATCAAGGGTGGTTTGTATCATAGCTACTAGTCCTTGGAACTTCACGGCTTTGCCACCGGCCCCGGCTCCTCCGTCCATGAATGCTGGTCCATCCGCAGGCATTTGTATAGGAATGGCTGCGCGGGCCAAGCCACTCATAAAATTGACCGTGTCAGCGCTTTCCGGACCCGCATTTCCAGAGGAGTACATGGTGTCCGCGGCGGGATCAAAGAAACTCGCTGGCATTGAGGTGCCCCCCGATTGCGAATGGCCTTGGCCTTTACCTTTTGCCGATCGCTTTTCCCATCCACAAGCTTTCATCATGTAGGACGATGCCCCCACCATGTGCTTGGGCTCAACCTTTGAGGCCCCATTGATCAATGCAATGACACAAACCATGGAAACAATGTTGCTCACCAGCGCATTTACCGCATGCTCAAGCATGCTTGTGATCTTAACAGCATCCTCGCGTTTGACTTGGACGTTCAGGTTTTTTAGATAGCGTTCCATTTATAAGACTCACAACTACTACAACAATCCACGAAAATAAAATATATTGTGACAGCAGAGCTCTGCAATCATGGACCGCAATGGGCGCATTGACTTGCTGTCCCCCATGGGCGACTTCAAAATCAACCCGAGCAAAGACGCGGCCGACAACAATGCCTTATTCTCAAGCGAGGCACACAAGGGACAGATCGCAGCCAACCCTATAAGTGATCTTTACTTCTGCCCTAACAACGTGAATGTGCTACAAGAGGGTATTCGCTACAGCGTTTGGAAAGAAACTCAAGGAAAATACGTGATTGGTAAACAAAATGAGCAAGAACTGCGTATAGTCATGCGGTCCATCTACTTTCAAAATGCCCGTCACCAACCGGGCAATGTTGTCGGACAAGTTCGCTCGCTCAATTCCAAAGTCCTTGAGTGGGTCGTACCAGAGGTTGTTAGCAACCTCCGTCAACATGAGCAATACCGTCGCGACGTGAGCCAATTGCCCATGCCCATGGACCGCGCCCCTCTAATGACTCAAAAAGGAACACGAACGCTCGAAATGAAATCGTTTCTATAGGGCTATATAGCTATAGCTATGGGCTCACGCGTTAACATTTTCTAAGCATATTTCAAGTAAGTGAAACCAATGGAACTCACATCTCCACAAGAAGCGGAGCTCGAACAACAATTCCAAGTGAACCGCACGCGCATGTTCAAGGGAACCATCGCTGTTTGCGCAGTTTACGGTTTCATAGCGCTTGTATTTGTTATACTCATGTTCACAACTGCGAAATCAAAAGACCTTTTGGGTGGCGACCTCTTCGCATTCTCAGTGACCTTCATTGCGGGTGTATTGTTCATCGTTGGCATGCTAGTTGTGCAAATCATGACATTCAAAAAAGAGAAGCCGTCAAACTCGTTTGACTTGTACCAATGCCCTGACTTTTGGGAGTTGAAGCCCACGGACCCCCAAGTGTTGAAGCGCTTCCCGGACGAGCTACGCCCTTACCTTCAATACTACTGCGAGCCATCCGCCAAAATCTTTGATCAAAACACCACAACTATAACAACACCCACCGACAGCACCCTAAAAACCACCATGGACGAGCTCAATGTGTATCAACAAGATAACCTTGGGGACAAACAATCTTGCCGTCGCGTGTACCCGGGATACATGGCCTACAAGGATGGCAAGATCAACCCCGAACAACCCACCAAGCTACGATGCGAGTTCTCCAAACACTGCAACAACGCACCTTGGTCGTCCGTTTGCCAAATGTAAAACTTTCTTAGAAAGAAAATGATTAAAAAATAAAGCATATTGTATTCGTCTTTTTTGTTGAACCTAAGATCACTCTCGGTTAGATGTAGGATCAAAGATTGTTTCATCGTCCGCCCTTGGGAAGTATGCATAGATGTTTTGAGAGGATGTTTTTGCCATGTCGATGGTCATGATAGATTGATCGAATGTATCTTTTGAGAAATAACCCCAGTATCCCTTATAGCAGCCCCTTTCAAAGTGAATTGGGTCAGGAACATAGAACGATGGTTCTCCCCAAATAGGCCATGTTTTCTCTTGAGGAGGATCGAAGTTCTCAGGAGGGAAATATTCTAGACCCATACGGTTGATAAACTCGGTAAATAGCCACGTTACCATAATTGAGTGTTGTATGGTATAAATGGGTGAGTTCACAATCACTTGAACCTTCACACAAGTAATTTGTGTTTTAGCATAATCATTGATATCCAACTCAATAAGGTTAGTAAGTTTAGGATAATCATACGTCCGGTCGCTTTTTTCAGTGTAATTAACTATTTTGAAATACTCAGGATCCGGATTTGTTGATGCAATGAGCTCATAGAATGCCGGAGATGGTTCAATAACGATATTTTTGAATACTTTGCTTCGAAGATATTTAGCATAAACTTGGAGTGGGAGCCCATATGCCGCTATCCTGTCTTGAATCATTTTTACCAACTTCTCTGTTCTTTCTTGAACTTCCGGGGCCATGGTATTGAAGCCACCAACTTGGCCCAACTTAGCATTGTTACCTTTGATGCATGGATTCTTTTTTAAAATGCCACCAATGCAGTTCTGTATGAATGCCATTTTGTTTTTGGTGTCGGTGTTGATTTTATTGTTCATGTAAAAGTCGAGTTACTTTAGTTAACTAAGAGCAATGTCTTTAAACGAATGGTTTGTTATTTTAATTTTCGCATAAGTTATGACCATAATGGTACCATTGACTTCATTGGGAGTTCGCAGGCGCGTAGGGCATTTAAACTTAATATATGTAGTATACTACAAGTGAAGTGTGTGTTATCATGCGGGTACTAAAACGAACCGGGGACTATGAGAATGTGTCTTTTGACAAAGTCATGCGTCGCATTGAAATGTTCTGTAAAGACCTAGAAGGTGTAAAGGAGCCCCATGACCTCCACACAATTGCCCAAAAAATATGTAGTAGCATCTACGACGGTGTTAAAACGTCCGAACTTGATGAGCTCACGGCTCAAATGTGCTTCGCACTGTCCACTGAGCACCCTGACTATGGAACCTTGGCCGCGCGCATTAGCGTGAGCAATCACCATAAAAACACAAGCCCGTCGTTCAGTGAGACGATTGCTGTTCTTTATGGAAATTCGGATGGGAAGGGATCCACAAATCCCCTCGTTTCCGAGGAGCTCTACCAGATTGTACAGGCAAGCAAGGACAAGTTGAACGACGTAATCAACTACGAGCGCGATTATCAGTTTGACTATTTCGGATTCAAGACCCTCGAGCGCCTTTACCTCATCAAAGTGAACGGCAAGCCCGTTGAACGCCCACAACACATGTGGATGCGCGTGGCACTTGGCATCCATGGCTGGGATCTCAAAGACGCAATTGAGTGCTACGAGCTCATGAGCAAGCGCTACTACACACACGCAACACCTACGCTCTTCAACTCGGGGACGCCCCGGCCTCAAATGTCCTCGTGCTTCTTGACGAGCATCAAGGACGACGAAGACAGCATCGAAGGCATGTATGACACTCTTAAAGATCTAATGCACATCTCCAAGTGTGCGGGTGGCATCGGCCTTCATGTCCACAAGATCCGTGCGCGCGGTTCTTACATTCGTGGCACAAATGGAACTTCCACGGGCCTCATTCCCTTTTGTCGCGTGATCAATGAGGCGACCCGTCATGTGAACCAAGGTGGCAAACGCAATGGCAGCGCAGCACTCTACTTGGAGCCGTGGCACAGTGATGTATTTGAGTTCATCTCCCTGCGTCGCAACACAGGGGCGGAGGAGGAGCGGTGCCGTGATCTTTTCATTGCTCTTTGGATCCCGAATCTCTTCATGCAACGCGTACAAGAGAATGGTACGTGGTCTCTCTTTTGTCCCGATGAGGCACCGGGTCTAGTGGACGTTTATGGAGATGATTTTGAGAAGCTTTACAAGCAATATGAGGACGAGGGCCGCTTCCGCAAGCAAGTCAAAGCACAAGATCTATTCCTTGAAATCATGAAGAGCCAGATTGAGACGGGTGGGCCTTACATGTTGTACAAAGATCAATGCCAACGCTCCAACCAAAGCAACCTCGGGGTCATCAAGAGTAGCAACCTTTGCAGCGAGATCGTTTTATACAGCGATCCAAAAGAGTATGGCGTATGTAACCTTTCGTCCATTGTGCTTCCCACATTTGTGGAAAAAGATGGCGATGGAAAAGCGGTATTTAACTTTGCGCGCCTCGAAGAAGTCGTGCGCTTCATTACGCGGAGCATGGAGAAAGTGATCAATCGCAACTTTTACCCAATCAAGGAGACGGAGCGCTCCAACTTTCGCCACCGCCCCATCGGCATCGGTATTCAGGGACTTGCCGACGCTTTTATTCTCATGGGCTTCCCCTACGAATCGCCCGAGGCATACGAGCTCAATAAGTTCATCTCTGAGACGATGTACTTTGCAGCTATCACCGAGTCTTGTGCGCTTGCCAAGCAAAGGGAGCAGATGATCATGGAATACCGTGCGAACCAAGATCCAAACATTCTAGCCAAACTCCTTACAAACGTATGGGACAATCCAGAGGCTTGGGAGTCAAAGGGTCGCTACGCCGGGGCTTACAGCACGTACGATGGCTCGCCCATGTCAAAAGGCATATTTCAATTCGACATGTGGGGGGTTGTTCCCACCGCCGGTCGCCACGATTGGGCTACGCTCCGCGAGTCCGTCAAGACACACGGTATTCGTCACAGCGTGCTTATTGCGCTCATGCCCACGGCGAGCACGAGCCAAATCATGGGGAGCACCGAGTCATTTGAGGCGATTACGTCAAACATATACCAACGTCGCACTCTTGCGGGTGAGTTTGTGATTATGAACAAGTACCTTGTACGCGACCTTCTGAAACTTGGCATGTGGGATAACGCAATGAAAACCCGAATTCTTGCTTGCAATGGAAGCATCCAGACTATCATGGAAATCCCGGAACCCATTAAGGAGCTTTACAAGACCGTATGGGAGATCAAACAACGAACAGTTATTGACCAATCGGCGGATCGTGGCCCATACGTGTGCCATACACAATCATTGAACCTGTATATTGAGGACCCTGATTACAAAAAAATCATGAATATGCATTTCTATGCGTGGAAAAAGCAACTGAAAACCGGTCTTTACTACCTTCGTACGCGCCCCAAGGCAAAGACGATGTCATTCACACTTGAACCCACAGTAGCAAAGTCAATGGTTCTTCCCCCAACTTCATTGAGCGCATTTGACAAGACGAACGACGGAGATGCGGGTGCGGATGCGGATGCCCAAGCGTGCCGTCGTGACAACCCTGAGGGTTGCCTCCTATGTAGTTCGTAGTTCATAGTGCGTAGTATTTCAATAATTTATTTTTTGTAACAAAACAGAAAGCCATGTGTTGATTGTTTTACATCATAGCCACTTTGAAAACTGCTTACGGGATTGCCCGCCTGCGTCGTCTTTTACCCACCATGACTTCTTATCCGGATCCCAGCGCGCCCCCATTTGCTTCACTTGGTCTTTTTCGTTAAAAGAGCACTTCAAGTAGAGTTTGTCTCCTTGGCTTGTTGAATGAGAATGAGAGTGAGAGTCGCGTGAAGAGCCGAGTGCATGGGAAGAAGAGGGCATTGCGGTAGCGGTAGAGCTTGCGGTTGGTGGTAGTTGTTTCTTAGCTGCATTGTTGGCAAGCTTGTCAGCGTACTCGTTCCAAGTGTGATCCGCATGCGCCTTGATCCATTCAATTTCAAATTTAAGTGTTCTTTTCGCCACCAAGATGGGCTTTAGAATGAGGTTCAAATGCTCCTTTGTTGTTGTTTTGGTTCCTTTTACAAGGTCAACACATAATTCGGAATCCGAGAATATGCAAAACGACGTGATATTTAGTTCAAGAGCTCGTTGACAACCACGGAGAATGGCGGTTAGCTCGCCTATGTTGTTTGTTCCCTTTCCAAGGTACTCGGACAGTGTCCACACTATGTTTCCTTTTGAATCCACTAATACCGCACCGCAACCGCAATCCCCGGGGTTAGGAATGGCCGAACCATCGGTGTACAATGCGAACGACATGATGTAATTGTAGCTAGAAGTAAGATATCATTCATTTTTTAAACGAACCATTTTTCTGCGGAATGGGTAAGAGAGCCTAGCGGGCCATGAGTGATTCCCATTTGCCGTATGTGTTCATTCTTGATTGGGATGGCACTATCGTGGGCAAGGTAGACTTCCAGTCAGCGCGACACACGATGACAAAAACGATGACAAAATACGGCTACCGTGTCAACCAAAAGGCCATTCCGCGCGCGTTTCATCCAAATGAAGGACTTGTCCGTCCGGGGTTTTCCGGGTTCATCAAAGGCATTCGACAGATGTATCCTAACTGTGCGATTTTCATATTCACGGCAAGTGAACGGCAATGGGCGCTTCAAGAAATATCATGGGTCGAGCGAACACACGGCATCCAATTCCAGAGACCGATTTTCACACGCGATGATTGTACAACAGATACGGTGGGAAATTATCGCAAGTCGATCGGAAACATATGGGCACGCATTTTGAGGTCCATAACGAGCAAGACGGGAACCCCGTACCAAAAAGAGGAGCGCGACAAGATTCTAAACGAAAGGACAATCATCATTGATAACAATGCGGTGTACACGGATCGTCACGATAGGTTGCTTTTGTGCCCTGATTACAACTACATGGTGTTTGAAGACCTACTTGATGGATTTCCCGATAATGCGTTCAAACACCCGGGTGTTCAACAACAAGTCCTTCATCTGGTTAACGAGGGTCTCGTATGCCCCCATTCCATCAATAACCGGATACCAAGCGCAAATGCCCCATCTCACTCGCATTTTGGTGCGGGCGTGCCCGCAAATCACCAAGCAGTTATCATTAAAGATCCCATGACACAAATGGCAAAGCAGTACGAGTGGTATGCGCAACGTTGCAAGATTATAATGGACATGAACAAAAGACACAAGAGCGACATCTTTTGGATCTACTTGCTCAAGCTCATTCAAAAAAACAACTTAAGAGTGTATACGAAAAGCATCTTACAACAGCTTCAAGGCGCTGTATGGAAACGAATGCGGAAAATCGCACTGACTTCCGAGTCTTGAGTTTTGATATTGGTATACGGAACCTTGGATATTGCGACATGACAGTCTCACGTCCCGTCAAGACACGTGTCTCCCGTTCAAAGGTTTCACCGACTACTCTTCCCACGGTGGCCGAGACACCCGACGCGGCCGACACACCCGCCGTGCCCGTTGCGCCCGTACACGCTGTAACTATCAACTCATGGGATGTGCTGACCCTTGCGCTCGAAACCGAGAATGCCAAGAAGATATCGCTCAATACGATTGCCAATCGTTTGTTCATTGAGATGGAGAAGCTCATTCGTGACTCCTGCGGCGCATGGGACGCAATTTTGATTGAGAACCAACCATCGAGCCTAAATGGCCACATGAAGAGCATTCAAATGATGTTATACAGCTTTTTCCAACTACATAAGCATAAGCTCCAACCGACCCTCGAAGTTCTCCTTATAAGCGCAAATGGAAAGCTTCAAACGCACGAGGAGGCTGAGAAAACACTTCCGCCGTGCTCCCTCGAAAAAGGGTACCGGTTGAACAAATGGAAATCAGTTCACATTACCAACTACTACGTCAAGGACGACAATGCTTTGAAAGAGCTAGTGACCTCTCATCGCAAGAAAGACGATCTATGCGATGCATTTCTTCAAGCAATGAGTTGGTACAACAAAAAGAATAAATGTAATATTGATTCGGTAAAGTCATGTCCGGATGCGTAAAAAGAGGTTAAAAAGATAAGTAAGCAAAGGAATATAGAAGCTTGTACCATCATATCTTCCATGAATGGTCCTTCAATAAGTATCCACACCGACGACGATGACGATATCATGGAACTTCGTTCAAGTGACTTTTCTCGTCCATCATTCCAGATTCCAGGGCGGTCAATGGGGATTCCAGGAATGGGAACCGACGCTTTGATAAACCGAAGAAAAGTGAGTAGCGATGTTATTTCCCTTGCGTCAAGTGATGTTAGCGGAAGCGGAAGTGGCAGTGGCTCAGATTCTGGCTCGGACTCGTCTGATGCAAGCTTTGAAACCGATTCCAGCAGAGGTGGGAATAATCCTCGTGACGGGCCACTGAGGGCCGATGCACAAGGAATGTTTGGTGGACGACCCAATGTTGCCCAATCCATGGGGGTTACTATGGGATCTGATGGAGGCCCTTCAGATTACCTAGCCAATCGCCTTACAGCGGAGCGGGCTCGCGCAGAATCGGAGCTCAACGAGAAGAAAGAGATTATGTACCAAATGGACCGTCTGGAGTCCAAGGGTTACCGCCTGCCCCGCAAGTTCTCCCTTCAATCGGACCTCGAGGAGATGCGCGTTGAATTCAACCGCGTCGTGCGTGAGAAGGAGGTAGATGCATCCATTCGCTTCCAAAGAAAGACCCTTATGGCCCTTGTTACGGGCATTGAGTTCTTGAATACACGTTTTGATCCCTTTGATGTCAAGCTTGACGGCTGGTCCGAGCAAGTTCATGAGAACGTCACGGATTACGACGATATATTCGAAGAGCTGCACGAAAAGTACAAGTCGTCCGGTAAAAAGATGGCCCCCGAACTCCGCCTTCTAATGAGTGTATCCGGGAGCGCCTTCATGTTCCATCTTACAAACAGCATGTTCAAGCAACAACCCTTGCCAGGTGTTGAGCAGGTTCTTCGCTCCAACCCGGAGCTTATGCGACAATTCCAGGCGGCGGCAGCGACCCAAATGGGCAACCTACAACAAGCCACGAGCATGGGGTCAGGTGCGGGTCAACAGCAACAACAACAGCAACCATCGCAACAACAATATCAACAACAACAATACCAGCAACAACAGTACCAACAGCAACAACAACAAGCCCCTCAACCTGCAAACCAAGGCATGGGTGGAATGTTTGGCATGATTGGCAACCTATTCGGGGCTATGAACAACCCTCAACCTACAAACCTCGCCCGTGCCCCGGCAATGCAAGCGCCTCCGCAACAAGCCACGGCCCCTCAACAGTACCGCCCGGCCACTCGCGAGAATGTAGAGACGATCATTCAAGACATTCACCGCGAGGTTCGGTCTCGGCCTCCCTCAAGTTCGCCTCAGATCGAGACTCTTTCCATGAGCGATGAGGAAATCACTTCCATCATTGAAGACACCGCGGATATGGTTGGCTTGTACGGAGATCGCCCCAAAAAGGGTCGCAAAGTGAACACAAAACGAACGCTTGATCTATAAGTAAAAAGGGTAACCACCCTATTGTTTCTTTTTTCACTTTAATGAAAAATTGTTAAAATAAGAATAAGAATGATACCGTGAAGGCTTGAGCGAGTTCTTTTTATCGCGTTTAACGAGTGAACTTGCGGAGGCCCTTGGGGATGCTTCTAGCACTGCCGACAGGCTTGTGTAGAGCACCGTGGCCAATGTCGCTGGTCTTGGTCGCAACGGTGCTTAGGGTCGCACCAAGGTTGCTGAAGATGTTGCTCGACAAGAGCATGAGGACGACAAGGGATGCGATGATCACAATTTGGACCATGGACCAAACGTATAGAACATCGCGGCGGAGGTCCTCAGAGCACTTGCACTTCTCGGTCATTAGGAAACGAGCGTATATGAGGGCAAACACGAAGAACACGATGCTGGCTAGTCCGAATAGAAGGACGATGGCATCATGGGCGAACTTGCCTAGTGCGCCGAAGGTGCCGAAGATCATGGCCGGGGATAGGAACATGAAGACGACAATGTAGACAACGGCAACAAGGGGGAAAGTCTTGACAAACTTGCGGTACTTGTGGTCGGCGCAAGCACATCCTGTTTGCTCGAGCTTGACAATGTACGTGTAAGTCGACAAGAAAAGAGCAATAAGGATAAGGTTCCACACGGCTTGGAATAGGTACACAGGGGTCATTGTGAGGGCGGGTTCTATATATTCCAAAAGAGAATTTTATTTTGGAATCGAGTATTTTTGAAAAATGGCATCATTTTGTCGCTCTACCGGAGGAACATACTGGAGACCCAAGTAGTTCAATATATCCGCTTCCTCCTTCATTTTTGGGAGAATCGCATCGTTGACAGAGGGATTCATGTACTTGATACCATGCTCGTTCATGGTCAACCCCCGGTCAAGTGCACGGCTTCGCAAGGCAATGTTGAACTTATCAGAGCCCGTAAAGTACAGAAGCGCATGCGGGTATTCCTCCTCCGTGGTTAGCAGAATATCGAGTCGCCTTGCTTTTGCCTTTGGTGAAACGCGACATACGCCCATGAATTTCTTATCCCCTTGTGCAAGCACATCAACGACGTAGGTCATTGCCTCGAGGTAGCGACACAAGCGGACGAATACCTCTACCGCTTCTCCTTTGGATCTTCCTGCCTCGTCAGGGAGCTTTAAAAGAACATCAATATCACCGCTGTTCGCCGCTCCTCTACGGTAGCTTCCTACAATCTCAAATACAAATCGAGGATCAACTTCGTGAACCATTTTCTTGATTTTGGCCTCGTGTCTTCGCATTTCAGCCCTTGGTATGCGCTCCAATAAGGCATCATAGTGATGAAGACCGATCGTTTGCTTGTCATTTAATAGTTCGGCTTGTCTGGCACGAAGCTCATCCAACGACCGAATGCCAAGTGTGACGAGCTCATTTGCTTTCACGGGGCCTATACCAAACACATTTAGTAGTTCCTCGCGTATGTTGAAAGTTGATCCTTGTTGGATGTCTTCGGCTTCCTTGAGCGCTCCCGTTTCAATGATTTCAGCAACTTTAGATGCAATGCTCTTGCCCACCCCCGGGAGCTCCATCACTTGCGCGGCGGACGTAATTGGTCCCTCAAACGCCTTTATTTGCTGAAGAACCTTGGTGTAGGCACGTGCCTTGTGTACGTTCTTATTATGCCGTTCATTCTTTTCAAGAATAGTAAGCTCGGATATGAGAATTGGTTTGAAGTCGGTCATCCTCGCTTGCTTCCTTGCTCGCTTAATGTTTAACGAGTAGAAATATTCTTTGACTTCCGACGTTCAATGATGTCTACGAGGTCTAGAAGTTTAAATCGGGTAGATGATTGAGGGAATGTGGTGGTCAAGAATATCCTCCAATCGATCATTTTTTCGCCAATCACGACATCTATTTCTCCAATATACGTGTTTGGTGAAAGAGCTCTGAACATTTGTAAGAGCCATTCAAATATACAATCAAATAGCTCTTCTGACGCTTCTGTGCGTGCGGTTTCAAGAGAGGTTATGATTAATGTAAAATATTCAATAATTGAGGATGGAATGACCTCTAGAGACATCAAACGGACCCATGCTTGTATGCTTGCGCCTGTGCGTTTCTTCCACTTGACATAGTCGCAAAAGTCATCATACAATGCGTCATTAACCTTCAATGAAACATGTGACGGTGGAAGCCACTCCTGGTTTACGCAAAATGCTTTCCATGAGTCGCCCCAATATTGCGAAATGAAGGGTTTTTTGTCCTCTGGAGTCAAAGTTATGAGATGGAGAATGACTTGGATATGTAAGTCCTGGTAATCCGCTTGACGGCGCATAAGTTCCCACACCATATCCATGTAGTTTTCTAGGAAATTTGAGTTGTATGTTGTGCGTATAAGGCGCAATATGGAGTCGTAGTTCTGTCGGGACAACTTATTCATGTTTGCCAAGAAATCTTTCTTGGACATGTCTTCACGCGAAAGCTCACGTGTACCAATTCTGGTTCGCTCGGAACGTTTTTGGTTCCGGTTGCCTCTATGACCACCGTGCCCACCATAACCACCGCCACCGCCGCCGTGACCATGACCTCCATGACCGTTACCGCCGTGACCATGGCCGTGGCCTTGGCGTGTGCTAAAATTGTTATGTCCATCTTGAGATTGTTTTTGATGGAAAGATAAGGGAGCTTGAGAAAGGCACGGGAAGCGTGATCTCAAACCCTCTATGCTACGTGTCAACAGTATTGGAACATTTTCTGAAATCCATGCTTCTTTCAACGCATTAAATACATCAATGGGGATTGAAATGATTTCAATTGTAGTGGTTCCATGATGTAATCCTTCCATACACGTATGTATTTAAAAATTGGATGGATTATTAAATTACGAGCTGTCCGTTTTAAGTATATTATTCACAAATGTCATCCCCTGAGATGTCTTATAGATGGCATTCTGCGGACAAAGAAAGTATCTTTGAGATGCTCAATGATGTATTTGAAAGTGTCGTAATTCGCAAGAGTGTAATGCTTTGTATTTCACATGATCATTGTGTCGAAATTGCGCAACAGTTACATGAGAACGAGTATACTGCACTTGTTCTTTGTATGGACGACATCCGTAGTGGCAAGCTCGAGACTCTCGACCGTTTCTTGACAGAATGTCACGTTGTTCTCATCACAACATCGGAAGTTCTTGAGCAAATGTCATCAAGTATGTTCATCGATTATATTATGGGCTCAAGCCACAACTTGTTTGTTTGTAACGATGTTCCGTCATACAAGGCTCGGCCCATGCTGAATAAGATTATGCAACACCATACCAATGGGTTTTGGGATGAGAAGAAAGAGCCTTACCATGTCCTTTGGTACCTTCAATAAAATTAATAGTTCCAATATATAGATTGTGTGAACCTTTGACCCAGTGAGCCATGAACCTACAAAAATCATCGTTGTACATCATGATCTTCATCTTATTCGCTTTCATTGCCATTCAAGCGTGGCTTATTTCGGTGGGGCGCTCCAACTTTTTCTCTATGATCTTCCCCGAGGTACAAATGTTCACTGGTAAGACCGTGAAAGTCGAATACTTCTCCATGGCCGGATGCCCGCATTGCGTAAAGTTCAACCCTGAATGGGAGTCTTTCGTCGAGCAAGCTGCAACCATGAAAGGTGCGGTAGAGACAAAGAAATTCGACGCAAGAGAAGACTCAGCTGATGTCCAAAAGGCCGGTGTGGATAGCTTTCCAACCGTCTTGATCTCTAAGAATGGAAAGGCAACACCCTACGAGGGCCCGCGCTCTGCCAAGGCTCTAGTGGCCGAGGTCACAAAGCTCATGTAAACAAAACAAAAATAAAAACAAAAAATGATATTAAAAAGGAAAGCATAATAGACCACTAGAAGATCGCCTTGCCGTGCCCAGACGTTATTTCTAATTTTTTCATTCATTTGAGAAGTTTGAGCCATGATCACTCAACGCCTCAATAACCTCCATAATAAAACACAAGAGCTTCCGTGTGGCGAGTTGCCGTACAACTGTGAGAACAAACTCATTCAAGACGCGGATTTGAAGGAGTTATTTGACAATGCGGGTCTTGCAGATGTGGCCTTTCGCAATATCAACTTGTATCGCAATGCATTCGTTCATCGTTCCTATTGTACGATGAAGAACGATGACTTTGAAACGGGAAACGGTCGTTGCCCACCGGACTGCTTGCCCTTACAAGAAATGTCATACGAACGTCTTGAGTTCCTCGGGGATGCCATTCTAGGAATGGTTGTTGCGCGCTATTTATGTGAGCGATACCCCGATCAACCGGAGGGGTTTCTTTCGAGGATGCGCACAAAGCTGGTGAATGGAAAGATGCTAGGATTCCTCGCTCAAAAAGTGGGCTTCCCAAAGTTTGCTATTCTGTCTAAACAAATTGAGGACTCGCAAGGTCGTAGTAACTACAAAATCATGGAGGACATCTTTGAAGCGTTCATTGGTGCTATCTACATTGACTTTAATGAAGATATGATGACGGAATTCCCATCCGGGGTCAGCAAGGCCCTTGTGCCGTTGTCCGGGATTGGCTATTACATGGCAGAGATTTGGATTATTTCTATTGTGGAGAAATACTTGGACTTCAGTGAGCTGATTTGTACAAAGACGAACTATAAAGACATGTTGGTGAGGTACATGCAACACACATTTCAAGATGCTCCGCGCTTCTTTGAGATGTCAAACGAAATGAAAAACAACCAGCGCGTCTTCAGATATTGCGTGAAAGACAAAAAAGGGGCCGTGCTTGGAACAGCGCACGGCGCATCAAAGAAAGAAGCCGAGAATAGCTCGTCCCGCGCAGCCTTGATTTACTATGGTCAGAGCCTTGACAACTAGCACGGCTTGCTTGCGACGCATGGAAACCATTTAGATACTTTTTGTCTATGAGATACAAGATAAGATGCCAAACTATGCACCGTGTATCCATATGCGCTCGATCGCTGATGTTTATTCGGCCAAGAACGACGAATCTTGCCCCCTCCAAATCTCATATGGCGGGTTCTGGGATTCATTTTATCAGCCTCCCGTTGAGAACAGTTTGAGGTGCCTATTTCGCGCTCTATTCTCGGGAATGGGGATAACGCGCCCTATTGTGATCGTTAGCGTGTTTCAAGGAACACCGTCGCTTGCAAACATACAAAAGACGGAGGGCACCATTTATGTAAGCTTCTCTGGTGAGCCCCACCATTTGAACCCTGATTGGTTTGATGTGAATCTCATTATGAAACCAACGGACATCAACAATCGAATTGTGAGCCTTCCAAACTTTGTTTGTAACTCGCACGAAATGGGGCTCTGGCCGTATTTGTCCATTCCACGCCCTCTTTTCCCGGTTGAAAAGAAAAAGTTTTGTGCGTTCATTGTTCGGAATGGCGCAGCGCACGTTCGCAAGACATTCATGGAAAGACTCAGCGCTTATAAAAAAGTCGATTGTGCGGGCTCGTTTAAGAATAATATTGGGTACACCGCCCCGGAAGACGAGCTTGTGTATGGTGACAAGTATTTCCCATTTCTCCAACAATATAAATTCATAATTTGCTTTGAGAATACGAAGAGTCCTACGTATGTGACCGAAAAACTACTGAACGCGTACGTAGGTGGTACGATTCCGATCTATTGGGGCACCCACGATGTTAAGAAGTGGTTCAATACGAAATCGTTTTTGTTTCTTGAAGACGAGAGTGATGAGTCCATGGACATTCTCATAGATAAAATAAAGAAACTTGATCAAAACGACCGCTTGTATGAGGAAATGTATGCTCAACCACTTCTGCGGCCTTCGCACATGCCAAAAGAGTGGACGATTCCATGTATCCGAGAGAACATCCAAAGTATTTTGAGGGCGCAAGGTTTATGTGCTTAAAGTTATCAAACGCATCAAGAGTCAATAGCATGTTCCTTTTGAAAAAAGGTGAGTTTGTAGGATCTCCGTCAAAGAGATTTCCGATCCCCGTCGTGGATGACGATGAGAACTTAGCGGAGAAAGTGATTGTGCCGGATGTGAAGAAACCAGTCATAACTGTAAACCCATCAATCGCCCGAGCGGTGGCGGCGCAACCGCAACCGCAACCACAACAATCGAGTCTGCCAGTGCCAATACCTTCCCCTGCCGTTGTTGATGTGACGAGCATGCTAAAGGGTGCGGATAATGGAACGAGTTCCAAATTACGTGTTCTTTTGTGCGGAACCTATCCAATTGGACAATCGAATGGGTACAGTCGTGTCGTTTACTACATCTGTAAACACCTCGGACTCAAGGAGGACATTAAGCTAACCGTGTATGGATTCCAAAACTACAATCAAACGATTGGAGATCAACGGCGCGACGTCCCTCCTTCAGTTACTTTGTACGATGCCCTTGCGAACGAGAACCCAAAGCGAAATGGGTTCGGGGAAAAGGAGATAGCCGATTTCATAAAGGCCAATCCTCAAGATATTGTTATGATATTTAACGATCCCGTCATCACCACATCACTCACGCAAAATATCATGGCCAACATGACGGCCGAGGAGCGAGGATCCTTCAAATTGATAAGTTACATGGATCAAGTATATCCCTACCAAAAGAAGGCGTACATTCAACTATTAAATGACGTTTTTGATGGAATCATCACCTTTACGCCCTACTGGATGAAAACAGCACAATTCTTGGGAATCAAGAAAGAGATGCCTCTCTACTTCTTTCCACACGGATTTGACACGGAGACGTACTATCCCATTCCTCAACACATAGCAAGAGTGTACCATCAGATGGACATGACCGCATTTTACGTGTTGAACTTGAACCGCAATCAGCCAAGAAAACGATGGGATCATACGATCATGGCATTTGCGGACGTTGCAGCCCGCCACCAAAAACTCCTTGCAAACAAATCCAAGGTTGGGCCCGCACCCAAACCCATCCAACTCGTAATAGCAACTCAAGCACAGGGATTTTGGGATCTATTCGAAATCATGGAGCACGAGCTCAAATTGCGCAACCTTGATCCCGCTCTAGCAAAAACATACTTGAAAGTGATTCCCAACGCCCAACAACTCACAGATCGGGACATCAATATTCTGTATAACGCATGTGACATTGGTTTGAACACATGCGAAGGTGAAGGTTTTGGTCTTTGTCAATTCGAACATCTCGCACTAGGATGCCCACAGGTAGCTCCCAACATTGGTGGCTTTAAAGAGTTCTTGAATTCTCAAAACTCCATTGTAATTGAGCCCAAATGGTCGTATTATGTAGACAAGCAGCGAGATGGTATTGGAGGTTTGGCTGAGGTATCTAATCCAGTGGACTTTGCAGACGGTATATGGAAATACTATCAAAATCCGTCCCTTGTTAGCAAGCATGGCAAGCGTGGTCACATGGAGGTTCTTCAACACTACAGATGGGAATCCATGGTGGATGTCTTGTACGACGTTCTACAATGCATAAGAAAATAACAAATAACTGGTAACCTATGATTGATAGGGGCTACTTGGGGGACTTGATGAGCACACCTGCATTCACGTACGCATTATGGTCGTACAATGTAGAGGCATTTGGTACTTTCACGTACTTTTGATTTCTTTTATGAACAACTTTACCCTCAATGGTTGTTCTTTTAATAAGCCGTTCGCGCTTATCTTGAAGTTGTTGATGTTGTTTGAGATCTGTCACGTACGACAACTCACCATCGTGTTCGTCGGCTGCGTCATGGGGTGCCACGTAGCATTGTAGCTTATCCTCAAGAATGCGATTGGGGCGCGCGTTGTTCAAGCAGTCAATTGATGAGCGCTTGAGAGAGTTCTCAAATTCCTCAATCATATGTCGTTTTGTGCTTGCGATGCGCAAAATGTGCTCGTCGCTGGTCATCTCATGATCCAAGTGCCTCATTGTATGGTCGCGCTCTATTTGAGATTTTGTAAAAGTACTGATATACATGAACACTTGAACATTTCGTTCTGTGGGCGGAAGCTCAACATGACTATTTGTACGCACCGCGCGCCCAATGACTTGATCAATGCGAACTTGGTTCCAAAAGGGCTCGAGAATGTAGACTTGACGAACGTGCTTTAATGATATACCCTCCGCACCGGATTGGGTGATCATCATCAGCTTGGCTAGGTTTCCTCTCAAGTTCTCGGTTATATTTGTGGTTTGGTTCAAAACCTTGAGAAGTTTTTGAGCCTCCTTAGGCATATCGGTCCATTCCCCATTGAACAATCTCAAGAGAATATCAGAGCGTGTTCTATCTTGGTTGAACACAATGAAACGCTTATTGTTGAACTCCGGCTTCAAGCATTCTGTATTTTTAAATTTATAACTACCATCTTCCTTCTTTGTTACGTCGAGCTCAACCCACCCTTGTGCTTTCAATGCAAGTGTAAAAATGCCAACACCCTCCATCTCACGGAATTGAGAGTAAAACAAGCCCTTTCCTGGGTTCGTCATTAGATCTTCTAAAATCTGTCCCATTTTGGGGCTATATTTGGCTTTTAGTCCTTCTATTGACAGGAACTCCGCCTTGTTTTCCTCAAGTGCCGACATTGCGGCATGTCTTTCGGCCTCATATTTCTCGTCCACCTTTTTCTCAATGTCTTCCTTGTCGGTCATGGTCAATTCCATTTCCCTCATCGCTGCGCGAATCGTCATTGGGAACGAGCGCTTGATGTCCTTAGGGAACACAAAGTTACATGCCATGCGACTGAAAGTGCGATAAACAGTGTTATCATCGTTACTCGGTTGCCCTCCCCGGCGCGCTTTGGATAGGCTTGACCGTTTCTCAAGCTTCTGCTCGTCGTGGCGGTTGTCTATGTACGAAACAAATTGATGTTCGGAAAGAGGCATTTTTCGCACGATCATAGGCAGTTTGGTGGGGAAATACTTGGGATCATTGCCCTTGAAGTAGGACGTGAGGCCCATCACACGTTGAATGAAGAGTGTGTCATTGATATGTTTAGGAACCTCGGGGTCGCTCTTATCAAGGAACAGCTTCTCGAACTCCGTTTTGTCAATGGGAAGTGCGGGAGTTTGTAACCAATCCGCACTACCTTTCACGACAGTACATGCTTTTAGGGTTAATCCTAACCTACATGCTTTTTCAATGGACAAATTAAAGGATTCTTTGAATTCGCTCATGGGATGGCTCTCTGGATCAAGAAGGTCATTCCATTCGACGTGATCACGTTTGTTTCTTCCATGCGCTCGCACGAATCCAGGCGGTAGCAGAGTGAATTCCACAGTTCGTTCCTTTGATCCCTTTGAAAGATTGAAGTAGTCGACTAAGTTCGCCATGGGAATGTTCGTGTCCCCAAATGTCGTGTTCAAAAGGGCCGCTTCTATGTCCGAATCTAATGGCAACGCTATCTTTTCACCAAAGCTATATCGAACGGATGAAATGGGTCCGCGAATGAGGTTCATGAGGTAGGCGAGTTCAAACGGTTGATTGATCATGGGTGTACCTGTGAGCAACAAAAATCGCGTATTCTTCCCATTCATGAGGCGCGAATAGAGCTTTGAACTGATGTTCTCCTCCTTCATCGATTGAGCTATGAAGTTATGGGCCTCATCAATAATGACAAGCTTGTCATCAAAAAAGTTCGCCTTGTACTTTGTGGTCAAGTGTGTTTTCTTAAGACCATTGTAGTTGATGAACTCGTACGTGTGGTCGATTAGATGGTCGTGGCATTTTATGGCTTCCTTGAAGTCTTTCTCGTTGAGCTTTTGAAGATCTTTAGATTCTCCTAGAGCCATACGTGGAATCTCTACCCCTTCGGGAATGTATGGAATCCAAAGTGATGTCTCGTTTGATTTGGTGTTCTTTTTAATGAAGTTCTCGTCGAACGGGAACTCCTCTTGAATACTTAGAAGGGCTGCGACATGGGTCGGCTTTGTCGTGTCAATCTTGACATGATACCACTTTTTCCATCTGTATTGACCAACATCAGACGAGTTTAATAGTTCATTACGGAAGTTCTTTTGAAGCGAAGCAGGCAACATCACAACCACTTTCTTTCGAGACTTTATGAAGTCCTCGGCCGTAAGGATGGACGCTCTCGTTTTGCCAACTCCGAGACCATGGAATAATAGGAGGCCTCTATAAGGCGATTTGGAGTTCAAAAGATCCTTTATCAACTTCTGATGAGGAGATTGCTTCACGCCGCGGGCTCTCTCACTCGCATTCCCAGAGGTACTCTTGTACTTGCGGGGATGGAAGTTTTCGTAAATCCACTCGGGAAAATCAAGGCGGTTTGGAAGTACCCATGTCTGATTTTGGGTATTTTCTTCCATTATCCAGTTCCTTCTTAATGGTATCTTATTTTTTCTTTTTTTAGCAAAGTGCAATAGGTATAAACGTAACACTCTACACAATTGTATTCTACCATTGCCGTTGTTACACCTCAGGTCTTACCACCTCAAATCCCACCTCCGCCATAAAATCTTAATCTTGGTATAGCGTATGGTGTTGTGTCGCATTGTGAATATTTATGATCATTAGAGTAGATAATCGCGAAAAGAAATCTTGGGATATCTTGTCGGCACATGCGGAAAAGCTGACGGAGCAATCAATCCAACTCGTGTGCGAGCCGTTGGAAATTGGGGACTATATCATTGAATGTGACTCGTGTGAAAATACGAGTCCCTTAGCATTTGCCTTTGAACGTAAGCACTTCTGTGATTTAGCAAGCTCTATCAAGGATGGCCGGTACAGGGAGCAAAAGGCACGTCTTCTTAGTGCATTTCCTTGTCATCGAATAACGTACATCCTTGAAGACTATCCTCAAAAGCAAATTCAAGGCGCGAACTCAAACCACGTCCTCCTTGGGCTCCAATGCTCGGTGTATGTTGGCTTCGTGGTCAATACATTATTCCGTGATGGTATTCATATTCATTATACGGAAACTACAGAGGAAACTTGCTCATGGCTTCTTCAAGTAGCTCAACGCATTCAAAAGAACAAAACCAAGTTCACGAACACCTCTGTCACCACATCCGAAATCCAACCAGTAGCGTACGAGGACACTTGTAAAATAAAAACAAAGAAAATAAGCAACATAACCCCTCGTGTGAGCTTCATTTTACAACTTGGACAAGTACCAGGAGTCTCGCAAAAAATAGCACAAGCTGTGGCCCTTGAGTTTCAATCAATGGCGCGTCTCATTCAAGAGCTTTCAAGCTTAGAAAGTACCGCACTACAAATGGAACGCCTATGTAAGCTTCCTCTTGTTGGCAACAAAAAAGCGCAGGCACTTTTAACATATTTAGGACTTGTGACATGTGGCAGTGGTTGATAACTTAAACAAAAAAACTCAACACATACATATGGAAAAACAGCTAGTTCCTGTTACTGCGATCCCATGTGGTCTTGTGAACTTGGGAAACACGTGTTGTGTGAACACACTTCTTCAATGTATTCTCCACAGCACGCCTATATGCACTTTCATCTTGAAAAACTTTGAAGCCTCTCCAGAGCTTGCTATGGGATCAATGCCACTCATTTCTTACGAGCTAGGTACCATTTTAACTCAACTAACACAAAATCATGAGACTCTTATACCAAAAAGGTTCATTTACATTCTCCAATATTTAGCGAGCTCTTCAATTGACATTGGAAGTCAAATAGACATAGGTGAGTTATGGTGCTGGATTGTTGATAAAATACATCGAGAGCTAAGAGTTGGTAATGGTGAGGGCCATACGAATGAGGGCTGGTCATTGAAGGCATTCAACATTCTAGATGCGTCTAGTTTCAACGAACGTGCCTTGCGGGCGTGGAGCGAGTTTCATAAAGGGGATTGTATCTCATGGATGAAATGTACCGAGGGTCTCTTAGTGTCTCAAATCGTTTGCTCCAAGTGTAAGCATGTTTATCACAATCACGAACCGCACTTGAGCATCGAACTTGACCTAGTTGGCGGTGATATAGCTAGCGATGGCATTCATCTATCACAATGCTTTGGAAAATACTTGGACACAGAGACCATAAATGGCAATCTCAAGCAAGAATGGAAATGTGACCATTGTAAAAGTTACGCGGAGGCCAATAAGCTCGTGCGGTTTTGGAAAACTCCAAAAGTCTTAACATTGACTCTCAAACGCTTTGAGCACTCAGATGCTAGATCAAGGAAAAATAATGTAAAAGTTATTATACCTTTAGATTTCAAACTGCTTCCCGGGACGGACTTAGTAGGAGACACGAAGAGCTACAAACTATGTGCCGTTGCAAATCACTATGGATCTCTTAATGGCGGGCATTACAATGCAATGTGTCGGACAAATGACATATGGTGGGAAATAGATGATGCTATTGTACGAAAAATAAACGTTAATTCATCAATAACAAGCTCGGCTGCATACATGTTGTTCTATGAGCTCAGCGACGAGGGACGAGGAGTAAGGGGCGGAGCCCAAGCCTAGGGCGATGTCTAGGGGGCGATGCCTATCACATTTTTCATATCATTTATTTCTTTTTGAAGACCGTCGATCTTGTCATTCAATGATTTTATGCACTCAACAAACAAGCCCGCCATACTTCCGTACGCGATGGCATAGTATCCGTCGGGAGTTCGTGATACCACTTCGGGGAGAACCTTAACCACGTCTTGGGCAATTAGACCAGACTCCATCATGTCTATATCCGTGCGATGAAACGTATACCCTGTTAGTTTGTTTATTTTTGTTATTGGGTCATCTATGACCATAAGGTTTTCTTTGAGATTGCTATCCGAAGTCGTTAAAACGTGCGCTTTCGCAAAAATGGTTCCATTTACCGTTACGTTGTCCTTGAAAATAGAGGTAGATGTTACGGCCATAGTCCCATTTATGTCAAGAGTTGCTTGAGGATTGTCAGTTGAAATGCCAACATATGTCTTTGATGCTTCTCTTTTAATAATCATCATGGGTGTGCTATCCGTGCTATCGAATTTGATCGAGTTCCCAAATGAATATAACGAATGAGAGTTGTTTCTAAAATCATCACCTGAATTTAGTGCGTTTCCCCCAATATATAGTTTTGGCAATCGCACCATATCGTATCCATGGTTGTACGCAAAGGCAACATTTCGCTGTGTGCTTCCCTTTGCGATCGTAGATATAACGAAATTATTAATAGGGCCATCTTGGGTATATCCTTCAAACGATATTTTAGCATGAAGTACGCCGAGTGTAGCATCGGGTGATCCAAGTTCATAACATGCCCCACGCTTACCCTCTACCAAAATTGATGGAATGCTTACCGTGTTGGTTGAGTTTAAAAGGTTGCTCCCACTCACGACTAATCCTCTCGCAAAGTAATCGTGACTTCGAAACTTATTAAGAACTTGTAGATCAGTCACGATAGTCTCCGAAGTTTGCTTGTCCACAATAATGCGCATCTTCCCACTTTTGCTTATATCCACTATGTTGAGTGGCTTGAGATTCAAGTTATCCACACCAGTGCCTTGTAAACCCGTTAACGGGTTTGTTGCACCAATTTGCTGGAAGTATGTTTCATAATCCTTGTCCAATACAAACTGCTTTCCTGAGAAGACGAAATCTTCAAGCTCAATTTGAAGTTCTTGTGTGGCATTAAAAGAATTAAATGCGAAAAAGTCGTGGTTCGAAGCTGATATGAAGTCCGCAACAATGTTACTCGTAACTATAGACGTTATCATTGCTTGATCTGCGGTGATTTTGTTAATGCCAGTCAAATTTGATGACATCAGCGATACATCCGTACCAGTTATGGGGCGGAGAGCTTGTGTTC
>Ga0209355_1000090_pt1 | contig 51622 bp, 46 predicted proteins | sample LauGreSBDMM110SN_3_FD_187563 | JGI IMG/M metagenome (GOLD analysis project Ga0209355, IMG submission 187563) | Freshwater lake microbial communities from Lake Michigan, USA - Sp13.BD.MM110.SN (SPAdes) (version 2) | ecosystem: Environmental > Aquatic > Freshwater > Lake | place: Lake Michigan... | reverse complement strand
TTTGAAAAAAGAAAAATTTATTAATTAATAAATTAATAAATTAATAAATTAATAAATTAATAAATTAATAAATTAATAAATTAATAAATTAATAAATTAATAAATTAATAAATTAATAAGTAATTTACTATAATTATGGTTAAAAACACTTATATATATGATTATTTTTAATATATATTTATATATAATGCGCATAACTTATAAACGTGGAAATAAAAAGAAAAATAAGGCAAGAGGGTTGGTATCTAGACGTAATACAGAAAGAAGACTTTCACTAATGAGGAACACAATAAATAGTTTTCCCATTCCAGATGATGCTACACATGATATATTTAACACCTATAGACAGTCAAAATTTATAGATAATTTGAGAGAAAAATGTTACTCAACATAAGGACAATAAAGTTCGAATTATAAGTATTTTGAAAATGTTAATAATACATTATGATGATACTGTTAAGACTATGCGTAATAAAGTAGTTACTTTAAACAGATTTATTTTAAGTTTAAGAGCATCTTTAAGAAGTAATCCCATTTGGAAAACAAGTAGAGCACGAGATACAAATCAAGAGTTTCCTCTATTAGTTCATGATACAAATAAAGTCTTACTTAAGATGATGGACCCTCGTGAAGATGGAAATATTGAAATCAGGACATTTAATACATTCGACTTTATGGAATATAAGAAACTCATTTCTGAATGCAGAACAGAATATGGTAGTGATAGCAAAATGTGTTCCCTTAACGCATCACCTATTACTAAACTAAATGATTCTATTTACAAGTTAATAGACATTATGAATACAAATATTGCAAGTATAATTACTTTTAATATGCCTAATGTTTTACTAGCAATTGAGAACGAATTGATGTATGATGTAAATATTTTTTTAACATATTAATTGTCATAAATAAAATAAAAATAAAATAAAAATAAAATAAATAAAATAAAAAATTGATTTAAGAAAATAAATATATAATTATTAACATTGTATAAAACAATATGGCAACTATTTTATCCGGTGCTACGTTCAATGCTTCTACTGATTATGTGTATACGAAGCCTAAATTAAATGCCAACAATGGCAAGTCTATTGGTATTCTTAATAAGCACAACATGAAATCACTATATATTAGCACACCACTTATGTTAACATGGGGTGTTAATGAATGGTCGGATGACAAAACTGGAAAAAAAACATTTGATATGGCACTACAATTTCCTAGTCAAGAATATAATAATACAGAGTGTGCCGCATTTCTAAAGAATATGCAAGAACTTGAAACTCGTATTAAGAATGATGTGATTGTTAATTGTAAAGAATGGTTAAACAAAGCTAAAATGAGTTCGGATGCTGTTGATGCGCTATGGAGTCCTATGCTAAAATATCCTAAAGATAAAGCATCAGATGAATTTGATTATTCACGAGCTCCATCGTTAAAGGTGAAAATCAAGGATTGGGAGGGTGTTTTTAAGAATGTCGAGTTATATAATGATGTAGGAACACTTGTGTTTCCTAATGATGATAACGCATCTATTACAGATTTCATTGTAAAGGGTTCAAATGTGGCAACAATTATTCAGTGCGGTGGCATTTGGGTAGCAAATGGAAAGTTTGGTGTTACTTGGAAACTATTTCAAGCAGTAGTAAAACCCCGAACAACGCTTAGTGGAAAGTGTCATATTGTATTATCAGAGAAAGATAAGGAAAAACTGTCTGTTCCTCTAGATGATGATACATGTGAAGAAATTGTACATAATGTAACGCAGGTCCCAGATAGTGACGACGAAGAGGAACATACCAAAGTTAAAAAAGAAGTAGAAGTAGAACAAGAACCAGATGTAGAAGTAGAAGCAGAAGCAGAAGCAAAACAAGTTCAAGTTGAAGACGCACCAAAAAAGAAACGTATTGTAAAGAAGAAGTCAGATGAATGAATTAAAACATAAAACATAAAAAATAGCATGTTGCCACAAGATAAAAAATTTATATTTTTTTATAAATTTTTTATAACAAATAACTATGTAATATTTATGATAAATAAATATGAAAAATAATATCGCTTTTATAACTGTTATCTAAAATATTATTAATATTTATTTTAGACAATCCTTGATTCTTAATACTGTAAATTTGATATTTGTTAAATGTTAAATCACTAATAATTATATCAAAAATATGATTTTCAATAGCAATGGTTATAGTAGCACTATTAGTATTTAATAAATCTATTATATTATTAAATGTATTATTATAAGTGTAATGAATATTATTATCAATATCTATTGATATATTAGTATCCAATAATGGGTCTATCTTTATAATATTATTTTCAAAATTTAATTCATGATGCCATAAAGGAATATAAATAATATCATTGTTTATTGTTAATTTATAAATATCGTTATTTAGTAAATTGGCAATATTAGGTGTTAAAATATAAATATTGTATTTAGACAATTTCTCTTGTACTATTGTTTTAATAATTGTTATAATATTATTGGAAATAATATTAGAAGGATTTGTGCTATTTTCATTATATTTTAACAAAAAAATATATAAATCTTCCAAAATAGTTATAGAAAAATTATCTAATAAATTTACTAAAAAAGTTTGAATATGAACATTAGCATATTGCTTAATATTATTTATATCCAAATTACTAGTATTGGTGCTATGCGAATAATAATTTATTATAAAATTAACAAAATTTAAAATGTAGTAATTATAATTATTTGTTTCATTAGTATTTGTTTCAAAAGTATTTGTTTCAAAAGTATTTGTTTCAAAAGTATTTGTTTCATTAGTATTTGTTTCATCATAATTACAATCCTCTTTATTAATAATTATTAGTTCTTTCAAAATATTGTATGCATGATTAATATTTTGAAAAAACAATGTAGATTCTTCGCTATTAATATTTTTATCTGGATGATATTTTAAGCATTGTATATGATAATGTTTCTTTAGTTCATTATAACTTATATTTTTTATATTATAAATAGTATAATTTGTAATATTTAAAATAGTGATTGCTTCACTTATTTTCATTTTTTTCATTTATTAATTCTATTAAATATAATGTAAAACTTTCTAAATGAAAAATAGGTCTATAATTATTGTTATAATTTTTAAAAAAAATTAAACTATTATAAATTAAATCACTTATTTTATTATTAAGTATTAATTCTTTTTGTATTAATGTTTTAATTATGTAATAAAAGCATTCATGACAATTTAAATGATATATTAGTATGTCATATAATAAAGTACGAATATTTTTTATGTTATAATTAGAATTAGTTATAAGTTCTATGTATGTATCACATATTGATTTATGATGCTCAATATATTTTAAATTATTTGAAATATCTAAATAACTAAAAATATTTGAATTATTCACTTTATTTACAAGTTGTTTTAGTGGATCATCGTTAGCATCGGGATTATTAGTAGTTAAATATTTTAAATATTGCTTATTATTTTTATTACATAACCCATATATTGTTTTTTTATTTAATTTTGAAAAATATAAAACTCTACACATATTTATTATTTTAAACGGTATGAAACTTATACTTTCTGTTATTATAATATATTTTATAGTTAAAGATGTAAATAACTCTTTTTGCATATAATTATACAGTAAATCTAACAAATCGTAATTAATTTTATCAAAATTACGAAAAACAATATAACCTTTCTTGTTTGCCGATGAAGCAATAGAATTATATATTATATTATATATATCATTCCAAGAAGATTTACTATTGTATATGAAATTTTCTAAATCTATTTCATAATGTATATCGCTAATTTTTATATAAAAATCTGTTTTTACTAAATTAATATGTAATTTTTTCTCATATTTTAGATTACTCGGACTAAAATGTTGTAAAAGTTTCAAAACATTTTTATATTTGTAACAACAAGGAGGTCCGTAAAAAATATAGTTATTAAAATTATTTGCGTCATCATTATTTGCGTCATCATTATTTGCATCATCATTATTTGCATCATCATTATTTGCGTCATCATTTTTAACAGTTTTTATAATTTGTAATAATTCTTTATTAAAGTTATAGTCACTATTTTCATTTATAATTTCAATATAATTTTTTTTTAAATTCATTATTTTGTAATGTTTAATATAAATTTATATACATTTTAAACTTATATTCATTTAGAATGAATATAATTAATATTTAAAAACTATTACCAATATTTATATTAGTTATATAATATGATTTGTGAAAGTTTAAAAACAATTGATTATGATGCTATAATAATTAATGAACCTATAAAAAATAGTGTTTTACAATACAATTATTTTTATAAATTACTATATTCTACGCCTCTAGCAGTATTAACTAGTATATTTGTAATATTTGAATTAAGTAATGTAATACTTGAAAATGACAAGGCTTTATTTAATAAAAATACAATAAACGATAATGTGTTTAATAAACTCAATCAATTAGAAGAATACATATTAAATTTGATTAATAATTCAAAGACTAAACTATATAAATTTAAAGAATTATATGAAAACCAATATTTTAAATATTCATTATATGATGATATTGATAAATTTAATAATTATAAATATGTTAATATTTTAGATGGAAAAAACAATAAGTTTATATTAAAAATATCTGGTATTTGGGAATCCAAAGAAAATATAGGATTAACATTTAAAATTATTATTACAAATAAATGTATTACTTTTATGTAATACTATTAACTAATAATTTCATCGGTAGAAAAAAATGCTAAATTAATATGCATCATTAATAAAAATATAGCATTTATGAAACATAATATATATGATGCACTTTTATACAACTCGGTTGTTCTTTTATATTCATTACTCGCAGATGCATGTTTAGCCAAAATAAAATAAAATAAATATCCACTTATAAAAAGTATTTGAAATAATAAAAAACTGGATGACAAATTTGAATATGTACGATACTCTTGAGTAACTTTATTACTATTTATTCTAGTAAAAAACGAAAAATTTAAATACATTGTATAACTAACTATAAACAAAGTTGCTATAATAGGAAATGTATTTAGTAATATTTTGAATATGTTAGTTGTATCAGTTTTATCCATTTTATGTGAATGATATATTCCCATAAATACCATAATACTTACAGATATTCCTGTTAAACCATAAGCCCACAATGTAGATGATGCTGGACCCGCATTTCCTAATCTAGTAGGATCTTCGACCAAACCGAACTTAATAAAAACTCCTATACATGCTAAACCCGTTATAATTAATAAGTCCATATGTTTATTCTGTGATAATCCAAAACCACGCTTACCGTATGCTTTAACTTCCGCAGGAGTAGTAGAACCAGCATCATCAGGAGCACGAGCACTAGTACCAGGACCAGATCTAACAATGGAACTAAGACGAGAAGCATAACTAGCGCGAGGAGTACTAGGAGTACTAGGAGTACCACGAGAAGTATTAAGAGGAACAGAAGACCTACGCATATGTAATTAATATACACAAATATTATTACTTAATACTAAAAATTTTATTATTTTATTATTTTATTATTTTATTATTTTTATGTTAAACAATAAGTATAAATTATATATTTTATAAATATAAGTATAAGTATAAAATATATACAATGAACCATCATCATCCATTAATAAAGACAAGTCATAATTTCGTTTTAGATAGAAAAGTATTATTTATTGACAGTAATGATAGGGATGTTGAGCGCTGGCCGAATGCTTCCGAATTTGAAATAAACTGCCCTCAAATATATAATAATGTTGAATCGTTACGATTATTAAATATTATGTTGCCCACATTTTTTTATAATATTAGCGAACAATTGCGAACAAATAAAATGTTTGTCGAGTATAATGGCTCATCAACTATTATTACTTTAGACGATGGTTATTATAGTTACACTCAATTACAAGATGCTTTACAAACCAAGATTAGAGCAATACACAGTCACTTTACTACTCTTTTTAGTGTTTCTTACAACCCAATTAATCGCAAATTCACTTTTTTACATACTATAACTAATGGAACAGCATTTACATTCAGATTTGATTTACCTATTAACTATGATTGTGCTAAAGATAACTATAAAACAGATGTATATGCTCAACATAGTAATTGGGGTTTAGGTTATATTTTAGGCTTTAATAAAATAAAATATACTTCTTCTAGTATTCCTCAAACTGGTGGTCATACTCATCAAGAACTAATTGCTCCTAATCCGTGCGATTTAGAAGATAATAAATGTATATATATTGAATTAGAAAAATACAATAAGTGTGATGAAATCAAACCTTTCTTATATTATAATTTTAATAATGCCAATTCGGGTATAGTAAATTCGGCATTTGCTAAAATCCCCATCTATCACACAGATTTTAATAAAGGTTTAGTAAATGATGGGTATTTAGAAAACAGTAGTTATTATCAACCACCAATCGATAAAATATCTAAAATTAAATTAAAGTTTAGATATCATAATGGCATGTTAGTTGATTTTCATAATTGTAATGTTTCGTTATCGCTAGAAATTAATCAAATCCGTAATGAAATGAATAACTATGAAGTTAGAACACCCTATAAAAATTAGACCCATTATTAGATATTATTTTCTTTAACATAGCAAGTTTCACATAATGGAATATATTCAGCAGTTCCTATTAAAACTTGAAAATAACTATTAACAATGCGATGACTATAACAAGACTCGTCTCCGCATTTAGCACATTTCCCAGTCATCTTATATACGTTTGTTGCTTTACTTAATAATTCCATCATTGTTCCAAATTTATCACGTCTGTAATCTAAATCTAGACCACATAAAACAACATTTTTCCCTAATGTTTCATTTAAATATAATACACTTGTATATATTGAATCAAAAAACTGAGCTTCGTTTATAAAAATATAGTCTGCGTTTGTAATTACATCTTTTGTTGCGCTATTTTTAATAAAATCGTCTAAATTTTTAATACTATGACAATCTATGACTAATCCATCATGCGAAATAATTTTATTTTTACCATAGCGTGTATCTAATTCATAATTAATAGCAACACAAGTTCTATTTTTGGCAATTGTTTCTCTATGAATTTCAATTAATTTTGTAGTTTTACCCGAAAACATAGGTCCATAAATTAGGGTAATACCTGGATATGTATTATGACTTATCATTTTATATGCGTTTATTATATATTACACACAACATTGTTTTATATAATATTTCAATTTTTTATAAACAAAATACTATTTCAATCTTAAATAAAATAATAACATATTATATAAATGACAGATTGGAGTGATGATATAGACGCGGTTCTTGATAACATAAGAATAAATTGTGTGTTATTAAGCAAATTACATAAGCAGAGATATTTTGAATTGAAATCTACTTTAAAGTATTACAGACTTCCAGTAATAATACTAAATGGAGCAAATAGTATTATTGCTGTTGGATTACAACCATACGCCACACAAGGAATAATCAGTTTAACTAATTCTTTAATTGCTTTAACTTGTGGTATAGTTGGTTCAATTGAATTATTTTTTGGAATACAGAAAAGGTTAGAAAATGATATGATTAGTCAGCGTGATTATTACTTATTAAGTATTGATATATTTAAAACATTAACATTAGATAAAAAGAATAGACCAATTCCAGCAAAAGATTTCCTTGAAAAAAGTTATAACATTTATACAAAATTGATAGAGAGTTCATCAACATTAGCAAAAGTTAAAGGAGATAAATTAATTCCAATAAAAATAAATCTTGATAACGATGTAGAAAATATTGTATTAACTCCTGTTCCAAAAAGAGGAAGCGTAGATTTATCTACTGGAAATATTGACTTGTCAATTGCCGATTAATTTGTTAAAAATTTAAAAAATGATAAATGATAAATGATAAATGATTAAAAAAAATTGATAAATGATAAAAAAATTGATAACTATTAATATTATGAAAACATTAATCATTATATTAACACAATGACAGGACATACACCTAATGCAGAACAAAGTGAAGGATTTTTATCAATAATGCATACTATGATTGATGATTTAGATACTATTTCTTCCGATATTGATGACAATACTTATTTAAGATTAGTAAATGGACTTCAACGCTTATATAATATACATAATTCGTCAAATCAATCACCTACTAGTGTTACTAGCGACTCGATGGCAAGGGCTATCAATCAAAGACAACGTGAAACATATCGAGAAAATTTTCAAGATAATAATGAACTCCAAATCACTAGGATTCTAGCAGAACAGTATGGAAGAGTTTATGATAGCAGTGGTGTTCTTATAAGTAACGAACTTTATCCTATAAATGATGCTAATACAAATAATGATGTTAATGCTAATAATGATGTTGCTACTATTAATGCTAATACAAATACAAATAATAATCCTATAATTACTAATGTTCTTAATAATAATACTAATAATGAATTCAATCAAGAACTACTTCGAGAAAGTGTCGCTTACAGATCTCTTTATAATGCTCCTTTTGATTATTGGAACCGAGCACGAGATTGAGAATTTCGAGCAAATGTTATTACCTGCTAAATTATTTAGTTATTTTATAATATAACAACGTAGTTGTGCTAAGTAATATTCCTCCCCATAATGTATCCATTATTACTAATAGTGGCGACCATTCTTTGAAAAAAGCATAATTAGTTGTTTCATAAACCCCATTTATAAGCGCACCTAACAAAAAGGCATCTTTAGGAGGTGCCTTTTTTTTAATAATAAAATAATATAATCCAGAAACCAATATTATATAACAGGCTAGTGCGGATTTTATATTAACTTTTAATTCTGTTTTTTGAACTTTACTTATTACAGATATCATAAAATCCTTAAACACAAATAAGTATGTTAAATCTAATGCTAATAATATTATTCCGCTAAGTATTAATGCTTTCCACATAATAATATATAAAAATATTATTATAAATTAAAAATATCTATTATAAATTTAAAATCATAAATTTAAAATCATAAATTTAAAATCATAAATTTAAAATCATAAATTTAAAATATACGTATATTATAAATGAAACAAGATTTTTTCTATTTATACAAAAAAAATAAAGCATTATTTGTATTTTTTTTAATTTCAATTATAATAATTTTTTCAGTTATAAAGCAATATTCCTATTTAGAATAATGCGTTATGTAATCAACATTTTATAAGTTATACTTTTCTTTAATCCATGATTTTAAAAATTCTAATGAACAATTTTTATAATCATCATTGCAATCGTCTAATTTTAAAAATTGTGGTTTTTTCATAGTTGGTGTTTTATAAAATAAATAATCTCCAAATTTACCTTTTCTAATAGCTAGTTCATTTGAAATCCTACGAACTAGACCATTGGTTTCTGAGTCACAATCTTTTAATATAGTTAGAGCATCATCTATTTTTATTTCTTTATAAGGAACATTTATTTTAATTGTTTTGAGAGATTTGCGCACTTGCCCGCATTCTAAATAATAACCAAATTTACCATTTTTTAAATATACATTTTCATCATTATAAACTCCCAATAATTTAGTAGTTTCTTCTTTTGTTTCTATTAGTTCTTCCAATTTGTATTCGCAGCGCTTAAGTTTATCAATATTTATATCTTTTTTAACCCCATAAAATCCAAGACTTCCGTCCTCTTTTGTAAATTTAATTGTTGGTCCGTTTTTTCCTATTAAATATGTATGTTTGGCATCTATTTTTATATTTAATTTCTCTAATTTCTCTCCATTTTCTAAATTTGAATCACATTTAATAATTAAATTATTGGAATTTATTAATGAAGTAATAAAACTATTACACTCATGACATAAATCATAATATTTCTTTTTCCCTTGCGCTATATTATCTAATTCGTCTTCCATAGATTTTGTATAAGTATAGTCAAATAAATCATTAAAATATTTAATCAAAAATTCAATAACAAATATTCCCATTTGTGTTATTACTAATTTATTTTTTTCATTTCCAAATTCTTTTGTTCCTTTTTCTGTAACAATGTTGTCTTCTAATAAAACATAATCTATAACTTCTATTTTTTTTCCCTCTACATTTTGCTTTTGAACATAATTTCGTTCCTGAATTTTTTCTACCAATGATGAAAACGTAGATGGGCGACCTATACCTTTTTGTTCTAATAACTGAACTAAGCGCGCTTCACTGTAATGCGATTTTAATTCTTTAAGTGTTTGCCTACAAACAATCTTTTTATAATTAAATAAACCTTCTTTGATATTTTTTAAATAATTATAATATTTTTCTTCTTCTTGTCCAAGGACTGCTTTCCAACCAAGAAATATGTTTTCTTCAACACTATATTTATATATTGCCTCATGTGGTGCGCTAATATTTACAACTAATTGTTTATATACTGCTGGTGCCATCATGCTTTCTAAACTATTACTCCATATTAATTTGTATAATTTTTTATGTTTGGCACTAAATGTTTCTTCATTATCAACATTATCTACACTAATATATGTGGGTCGGATTGCTTCGTGCGCTTCTTGAGTAATGTGTTCAGCACTGTGTTTTACATTAGTAGCCTCCTTGTTTTGAATTAACTTATTTATTTCTGGATTAATATATTCAGGTTTATATTTTTCAATTATATAGACTTTACTTTCTTCAATAAACTCCTCGCTATATACTTTACAATCTGTTCTCATATATGTAATATAACCACTTTCATATAATTTTTGTGCCAATTCCATTGTTTCTTTTGGAGAAATATGCATACAATTGTTGGCTGCTTGTTGAAGTCCAGACGTAGTAAATGGTAGCGGTTGATTTTTAATAGTCTCACGTTCTTTCGCCTTAGTAAGCATATACTTATGATGCTTACTTTGCTCTAAGAAATCTATGAGAGACTCATGAGTTTCGTGATTTATGTTTAGTGTAAATTGAATATTTTGACTAGTAAAATAACCAATGCTATTAAAAGTTAATTTGCCAGGTGATTCTTTAATTTCTCTATAATTGTCATATACTAGTCGAAGTGCCGGTGTCTGACAGCGTCCTGCACTTAAAGCATTTTTACTATTGGAAACAATATGCTTCCATAATAATGGCGACATAGTAAAACCCACAATTAAATCTAATATTTGGCGACCTTGTTGAGCATAAACTAGATCTAAATTAATTGTTCTAGGATTGGCAATGGCGTTTTTTATAGCGCGTTCAGTAATTTCGTGAAAAACGATGCGCTTAGTATTTATGATATCTAATTTAAATACTTCAGCAATATGCCACGCAATTGCTTCGCCTTCTCGATCATCGTCTGTTGCTAATATAGTTTCTTTGGCATTGTTAATAAGTTTTCGCATTTTAGCAATTTGAGATTGCTTAGTTTCAATAATATTAAAAGTTGGTTTATAATTATTTTTAAAATCTATTTGATTCAAATTTGAGAGATGAGTAATATGTCCATATGAACCAATAACTTTATAATTGCTTCCTAGGAATTTTTCTATTTTTTCGCATTTGGCTGGCGATTCTACTATTAATAAAGTATAACTCATTTATAAGTTATAAGATTAATAATTTATTAATCTAACTTGTTATTAAATTATTTTTATTCATTTTTAAAGAAAATTAATATTTCTATTATATAATAACTACTTATGTCTTGTAAACAATTAATGTGTAAATATAAATTAAATGATAAATCTATAACTAGAAAATGGTTGAAAATAAATCATCCGGATAAAGGAGGCACTATTAAGAGTGATGATTTTAACAAAATACTAGAATGCTATAAAAACGATGAGTTTTGTAATTTGGCACCTCCAGCAAACAACAAAAAACAGAAAAGTACAATTAGGGTTACTAAAAAAAATAGAGCACGAATATTTAGTTGCATGCGAAAAACAGCTAACTTTAGCAAAATTGTAGGTTATCATAAATTTGACAAATCAATATATGATCCAAATAAATTAAACCTAGACTTGGTCGATGCATCGCCTAAAATGATGCAATTATTGAATAATATTAAAGAATTAGATGCCCAAGATGAAATAAACCATGGTCATAAATTTAAACATTTTATATTTTCAGATGTAAAAGAAGGTGGTTATGGGGCAAAAATAATAGCATCTGCATTTCAGGCAAATGGGTATAATAATATAATTAAAGCGAAAAAAGGACAAAAACAAAAACCGAAACTATATTTAGATCTTCAAAATTCCAATTATAAAAATTTTGCTCTATTGTGTTCAAATACTATTTTTGATGCCACTTTTAATGAGAAAACCAAGAAAGAAGTGTTAAAAACATTTAATGAACGTCCCGCAAACATAAATGGAAAAAATGTAAGATTAATAATTTTTGATAGTGGTTTTAAAGAAGGAATTGATTTATTTGATGTAAAATACGTTCATATTTTTGAACCATCTTTAACAATTGCCGATTTAAAGCAAACAATAGGACGCGCTACAAGAACATGCGGTCAAAAAGGATTGCCATTTCAAGAAAATGTTGGATGGCCTTTATATGTATATAATTATTATTTAACAGTACCTGAAATTGTAAGTAGTTCATTATATACTAACAAAGCATTACTAAATAATAAAGACGCTTCGAAAGATGAAGAAGTATTATTATTTAAAAGTATAGAAAAATTCAATGACGCTACTTTAAATTATAGTGAATTTGATAAAGCAATGAACTCATTATCTGAGCAATTATATAACTTAGCACCCATGTTGGCAGTAGACTATGAATTAACGCAAAATATGCACAATGTTAGTGACTTAAATAATGAATTTATGGATAATGAATATTATTTAATGGGTGGTGTCAATAAAAGTGTCACTAAATATAAATCTTATTCACCACTAGTTAAGACTAATGAGAAATATAAATCTTATTCACCACTACCTAAGACTAACAATAAATCCAAATTTTTCAAAATAGATTATATTAAATGTCAAGGAAAATGTGGTAAAAAAAATACAAAGGATATACCTATAGGCATAAATTTTATGATACATGTATATAAAAAATATAAGCATCCTAGCAAATTACTTAGTGTTAATAAATCAAATAAGCGACAAGCATTATGCGACTATATGAAAATTTCAAATAACAAATATTGCTCGCAATTAAATTTTGAATGGGCAAAACGCTATACCAAAATCCCAGACATTATTGAAAATACTAAAAATATAGAAGCAATGAAAGACGAGTTAGATGCTTTAGAATTAGAAATAAACGATGACACTGATGCCGGCAATAAAATATATCCAATAATTTTATATAAAGGCAAAAAAGACAAACAATCTAATACATTAAGCAATCGGTCTAACACTAGTTCTAATAAATCTTCTAGAAAACAAAAATTTTCACACTTTAATTTTACTAAAATGAGAGATTATATTAAAAAAACTTATTATACTAAAGAATTTGTTTGGGAAAAAATTGTTGTTGAAAATAAATGTTTGCCTAATGCTAATGCTAATCAAGCAACCCAAATTGAATTCAATCCTACACAAAAATTCATTGCGCACTATTTTACTCCTGATTCGCCATATAAGGGACTTTTGCTTTGGCACTCGGTCGGAACAGGCAAAACTTGTACTGGAGTAGCAACCGCAACAACTAGTTTTGAGAAACAAGGTTATTCAATATTATGGGTAACGCGCACTACTTTGAAGAGTGATGTTTGGAAAAATATTTTTGACCAAATATGTCATACCATAATACTTGACGAAGTTAAAAAAGGACTAATTATTCCTGATAATATTAATGAACGTAAAAAATTGCTATCAAAAAGTTGGTTAGAACCAATGTCATATAAACAATTTAGCAATTTATTGGCTGGAAAAAACAAAATATATGACATATTACTTGAGAGAAATGGTCAAAGTGATATATTAAAAAAAACCCTTATAATAATAGATGAGGCACATAAATTGTATGGTGGTGATTTGAAAGCGTCAGAGCGTCCAGACACGGAAGTAATGGAAAATTTAATAAGCACTAGTTATAAAGTATCGGGCAACGATTCGTGTAAGTTATTAATTATGACCGCTACTCCCTTTACCAATAGTCCTCTTGAATTATTTTCTTTAATTAATCTTTTTATAGAACACGAGTCTGATAAAATAACTACAACTAAAGAAGAATTTAAGAAACAATATATGACATCTGAAAATATATTAAGCACAAATGGAGTTAAACTTTTGGCAAATAAATTAACAGGACTTATTAGTTATTTAAATAGAGAAAAAGACCCCACACAATTTGCGCAACCTATTATGATTAATGTTCCAATATTAATGAGTCATATTGAAAATGAAGAATTAAGAGATATTGTGTTTTTAAATACAAAAATTAATAAAGTTGCCGACATTGTAGAGGAACAAATAGTGGTCTTAAAAGATAAAATTAAAAATATGAAAACCGAATATAAAACAGAGAAAGCAACATTAACCAAGTCAAAATCTTCATATTCTAAAGAAGAATTTACTAAGTTAAATGATAATTTGAAAGTTCTATTAAAAAATATAAAAGATTTAGAAGAAGAATTGAATAATTATAAAAACACCAAATATGACTCTGAAACTAAAATAAAAGAACTTAAAGAAAAAGTCAAACAAATAAAACATTCATTACTTCAAGAATATATATTATATACAAAATGCGGACACTTAAACTATAAAAATAATAAAAATAATAGTACCCGCAAAAGTTATAAACTTATTAAATAAATAGTTACTATGCGTTTTTTTTATAATATGAAATATTCTTTATTTAGAAATAAATAAATATATGAGTTAATAAAAATAATATATTATTCATTTAGAGATAAATAAATATATGAGTTAATAAAAATAATATATTATTCATTTAGAAATAAATAAATTTATGAGTTAATAAAAATAATATATTATTTATTTAGATATAAATAAATTTCTGAGTTAATAAAAATAATATATTATTTTTAATTATTATAATATTTAGTAAATATATAAATGACTGCCTCGGTATCAGAATCTGTCGGTGGTGAAATTCTTGGATATGAGGGTTCAAGCGGATACTCTGATTATAATGCTTCGGGTGGCAAAAAAAACTCTAGAAGAAGATCAAGAAAAAATACGAGAAAAATGTATGGAGGCAATGAGAATGAGGTTTCTCTTCCTCCGAGCGGAGGAATGGGACAGGAACAAGAATCACAAGAATCACAAGAATCACAAGAATCACAAGATGAACAGCAAGGCGGAAGACGTAGGCGTAGAAGAGGAAAAACATACAAAGGAAAAATACACAAAGGAAAAAAGCACAAAGGAAAAACTCGCAAAGGAAAAGTAAGTAAATGGATAACTCATGTTAAAAATTTTTCCAGAGCTAACAAAATGGATTTCAGAGATGCGTTAAGAGACCATAAATGTAAAGCAACATATCACAAAATGAAATAATTAAAACGTGTAATACTTAATACATAATGATACCATATATATTATTTTTTTTAAATAATATATATAAAATAATATATATAAAAAATATATATAAAAATATATTACACCTTTTTCTCATTTCAAACGCCGTTTATTTTGTAGAATAAATATATAATGATACCAATTATTGTAGCAACATTAGCACCAATAGTAAATTCAATTCAATTATTTCCCCAATTATACAAAACATATATAACAAAAAGCGTAAAAGATTTATCATTGTATTCTTTATCACTCATTTTACTAACTAATTTGCTTTGGTTGCTACATGGGTATTTTATAACTGATAATTCACTAATTGTAGCAGGTACGGTTAGCATGATAATAAATGTGGCACTGTTAATATTATTTTTTCTTTACAGAAAAAACAGGCGTTTGAAATGAGAAAAGGTGTAAAAAAAATACTTACTTAGTTATTAATTTGCGAACTCTCATTAATTCTAATGCCGGACTTGCCCCCTTAGTTTGTTTAAAAATATTAATCAGCGCATCGCCTGTTAATATTAAAATTTCTCTTAATTCGTCATTTTGCGTAAATTTCGCATATAATGCTTTTTCTAATAAACCCGACTCTATTTTTTTAAAGTCCTCGTCATTCAATATTACAGTTTTAACAGATTTTTTAACAATATTAGAATTATATAATTTTAGTGCTTCTTCATTGTTTGCTCCTACTTCTCCATTTTTCATAAATTTACCATATAGGTCAACCAAGTCTTTAAATCGAGAACCTAACATATAATGTTTAACACTAGACCAATTGTTTCCATCGATTACTAGATTAGAAACTAAGAAATCATTATCCAATTTTTTGCGCCATTCTGGATATTTTTTCTTGTTATTTAAATCCAAAACATTTTTGAGTGTTTTAAGTTCTGGTTTAATAGATTCTCCACTGCCTTCACCTACCTTTTCGTGTTTAGATTTACTATATATTTGAATAATAATTGAATCATCATACTCTTGCGATTTAGGGGTTTTAGTAGTCACTAAAGAATCATAACTACTAGTTTTACTAATAGGCGATGTTTGAACCCCGTGTTGATTGGCAAATGTTTTAAAATCAGGTATTAAAACATACAAACCAGCACCTCGTTCCATACATTTTTCTAAAACCAACTCTTTTATTTTATATGGTAATTCTGTAAATGTTAATGCTCCTCGCTTTATATTTTTATCATATGTTATTAATTTATAGTGAACACCTTTAATGTAGTCTGTTATTATATAATACGATGGTTTAAAAATACCCTGCGCTTGTAATTTTTTGTCAGCTTCGGAACACTGTAAAACTAGTTCTTTTTCACCATTCAAAAAATGGTCTTGTGATAGCACAATAAATTTAACATTATATAATCTCTCTAGTGTTACTAGTGCCCAGTTATCTGCCCAATATTTTCCTCCTAATTCCATAATTACTTTTTTCAAATCGTCTACTGTTTCTACGTCTTTCATAAATTCAAACTCTTTTGTTAATTCTTCTAATTCTTTGCTTTGATCACTAACCGAAGACATTTTTTCAAAATTAGATTTAACATCACTTATCATTTTCATTTTATCTACACCATCAGCAGTTGCTGTTATCATTTTTTTTAATGTTAAATGCTTCTTTTTATATTCTTTTAATTGGGTTTGTGTTGTTTTCATATTTTTATAAAATAGTTCAAAAAATTCCTTGTATGTTGCTAATATTTCTTCTGTAACTTCATTGGCTAATTTTTCACGAATAGACTGGACTGATATATCTATTTTTACACTTCTTAAAGCATCTCGCAAAACAGCAAAAAAACAATCTCCACCACCCTCATTGTCTAATATCTCATATTTATTACTTCTTAAATACTTATTTATCCATTTATGTGATATATCTTCTTCATATTTACTAATTTCATAATCACTTTCTTCTTTTGTTTGACTATTTAGTTCCATTAAATCATAACTCTCACTTATAAATTTTAGCGGTTTTTCATCAGTGTCTTCGTTTTTGTCTTCGTCGTCTGTTTCAACATCACTAATACTAGTATTTTCACTACTAGTGTCGCTAGTACTATTAAATTCACTTGTACTAGACATTGTCTCAAATTTATCGATTAACTCGTAATTGTTAATAATTAATGGTTTTGCAAAAGGAAATATTATTGGTTCAGACATCATATTTAAATCAATATCTCCAGTAGAATCTAGCAATGAAGTATAATCTGTATTCTTAGTTTCATATATACCTATTTTTGATACAACCGAACCATTATTTGCTAAATAAATATTAAAATACAAAATATTATTACTTAAAAATTCTAATCTAGGAGTTCCTAAAACGAATTTTATATGCTTATTATATATTTTAGCATTATATACAAACGCTTCATGATTTAAATCAGATTTATCAATATTATTTGTAATAGCGTATTCTAGTTTGCTATCAATATTAGATGTAATCATTATATATAATATTTATTTTTATAAATGTATTTTTAAACTATTATATTTATAATATTAATAAACTTAAAAATATTATATTCTTAAAGTTAATAATATAATTTTCTAATGTTATATCGTTATAAAAAAGCGGAATTATAAGATATATTTTTTATATTTATCTTGAATATCCATTAATTTGAATCTAATTTTATTTGTAAAACAAACATAGCTACTTTTATTAACTAATAACAAATCAATAGTGGCATATAGTTTTAGATTAGAATCTATTTTTTTGATAATTCTTATTTCTTTAAATAATTCGCTATATATTGTCATCAAAAACTCTAGTATGTTTTCGCAATAAGCACTATTTTTTTCAATTTGTAAATGGGTTGTAAAAAAATTAGTTAAGAGCAAAACAAATTCTTCAATAACATACGTATTAATAAACAACTTTGACATATAATTATTACTTTCTCTTGTTTCTGTTGTTTCTAATTCATAAACAAAAAACTTTTTATAAATATTTATTATAAAAATTATAAAACATTTATATTTATCATTATTTTTATTAATTGTAAAGTCATCTTCTTGTGTATTGTTAGCGTTTGTAATATGTTTCTCAAAATTACAATAATCTTCAAATTTTTCTTTTAACAAATTATACAAAAATATGTTTTCTAATTTATAATTTTTAATGTTATAAATAGCAAGTAATGAAAAGAAGACATTAACATATATTGAACTATAAGATATATTATTATAGCATATATAATCAACTATATAATTATCCATAGAATATAATTCATCTATACTTTCTTCTATGCTTGAATCAAGTAATTGATTATAAATAAATAAAAATTCTTTTTCTAATTTATTATAATTAGATGGAGATAATTTATTTAACAGCGCTTTAATATTACTTTTAGCAATATTTATTTTAGTTTTATCAACTGGAACTTTTCTAACACTTGTTGTTTGTAATATATTACATTTGTTGAATTTATTAACATTATTGAAATCTTTACCACTATTATAAGTATCATATTTTTTATATTTTGACTTTTTTTTAAATTTAGTATCGATTTCTTGGTCAAAATTATTCAATGATGGGTCATTATTAAGTGTTACTAATATAGTATTTAATAAATTTTGAATTGATTGTTCTAATTTTTCATCTTCAAAAGTTTTATAATAATTATTAATAAATTGTGTATCATAAATTAACATTACTATTATAATTAATAAATTATAATACTATTTTTTTAATTATTTTCGTTATATTAATATTTATAAAGTAATTGTTATTATTAATAATAAGATGGATTTTATTAACACGCTAATGAATTTTTACGAAGACACAAATTTAAATAGTAAACAACAATATGCTGATTGCTTTAAGTTGCCTATTGAATATTTAGACACTTCATCTATTCAATTGCTTAGCAATAATATTATTAATGATCTAGAATTAGTAAAAACAAAACCGGCTTTAATAGACGATTGTACTAATACAAGTAATAATAATTGTGAAAAACAAACATCAAATATTAGTGATGCAACTAATGACGCATACAATTTATATTATCATGTTTTCAATCCTACAAATGTATTTGAAAAAAATATTATATGTAGATGGTCTAAATATTATACAAACAATATGGACTTTTTATCAGAAACTCAGATATTATTACAGAATTATAGTGCTTTTAAAAAAGTAGAATTTAGCGAAACTAAAACTATAATTCAAGAAGATTCAATATATAATAAATGTGAATCCGTTATATATGATAATGGATTTATAAATAATTATCAATATATCGATTTACCATTCTTGAGTAATTTTAATAATAATAGTTTATGCTTACAGGTTTTAAGTATGTATAATCTCTCTTCGCCTGTTTTTTCTTTGCTTATTCCAATATTATTTCTTATGCTCCCTTTTTTTTTAATAAAACTACAAGGACATAATATAACATTTGGACTGTATTTTGAACATTTAAAAAAGGTATTTTCCAATCATATAATAGGGCAGTTATTTACTTCATTTAGCAGTAGTAATTTTACAAATAAAATCTATTTGCTTTTTAGTTTTGGATTTTATATTTTTCAAATGTATTTAAATTTTACTAGTTGTATTAAATACTTTACAAATATTAAATTTATTCACGAAACATTGAATGATTTAAAACATTATATAATAAGTTGTTTGAATAAATATAAGAATTTTTTAAAATACTCCAAAGATTTAACAAATTACAAATCTTTTAATGATACCATTAATACAAATATAAGTGTTTTTACATATTATTTAGGAGAATTGAACATTATTACACCATATACTTTAAGTATAAGTAAATTTACAGAATTGGGACAACTAATGAAATGTTTTTATTGCTTAAATAAAGATGAAAAAATTATAACTAGTCTATATTTTTCATTCGGATTTAATGGTTATTTGAAAAATTTAGAAACGTTGCAAAACTTTATTAATACTAAAGTTATGAATTATTGTACTTATGATAATTCTAAACCAACCTCTTTTGATGGCGCCTATTTTGCCAATTTAAATATTATAGAAAAACACCAAGATACTTGCGACATCAGTGGGTCTGAATGTCGCGAAATTTGCCACGAAGAAACACGCAAAATACTTAAAACAAATGATAAAAATGATAAAAATGAACGTAAAATTGTAAAAAATTCATATTCATTAAATAAAAATATAATTATAACTGGTCCAAACGCATCTGGTAAAACTACTTTACTAAAATCAACATTATTCAATATTATTTTATCTCAACAAATAGGGTGTGGTTTTTTTAATAGTGCCTCAGTAAAAATATATGATTATATTCATTGCTATATAAATATTCCTGATACTGGAGGGCGCGATAGTTTATATCAAGCCGAAGCAAGACAATGTAAAAATATACTTGAAGCAATAGAAAATAACGCTACTAAAAATCACTTTTGCGTATTTGATGAATTATATAGTGGAACCAATCCAGATGAAGCTGTAAATAGCGCATATGGTTATTTAACTTATTTAAATAAATTTAATAATATAGATTACGTATTAACAACGCACTATACTAAATTATGTAAAAAATTAAATAAGCAAAACAACAATTTATATATGAAAGTAAATAATAATTCTAAAGATTTTGAATATACTTATAAAATTAAAAAAGGTATTTCAAAAGTGAAAGGCGCAATGAAGGTTCTTAAAGATTTAAATTATCCAGAAAATATTATCATAAATATGAAAAAATAAATATTATTATTCGTTAAACAATACTTAAAATAATATAATTATACATTAATATAAATGTCATTCTTATTTAAATTTATAGATTCGGGATTTTTATTAACATTAGGATTAATTTTATTAATAAGTGGAGGGGTTATGTTATATTGTTATAGAAGACTAAATTTATTAGAAAAAAGTCTCATTCAGCATGGTAAAATTTTACAAAACTTTATTATGAATTATAATGTTCAAATGCAACATTTTAGTTTAGTAAATAATTCACTTAATAAAAATAATGATTATAATGTTGAGAGCAGTCCAACAGAGTATGTTGAATTTGATAAAATTAAGAAAATTAATTTAGGAGAAAAAATATCTGTTTCAGATGACGAAGATGAAGATGAAGATGAAGATGAAGATGAAGACGAAGACGAAGATGAAGACGAGGATGAAGATGAGGATGAAGATGAAGATGAAGATGAAGATGAAGATGAGGATGAAGATGAAGATGAAGACGATGATGAAGATAAAAGCAATTTACAAACTCTTCAAATTTCTAATAATAAATTTGAAGAAGAATTAGAAACTCTAGACTCTGTAGAAGACATAACAAGTTTCGAAAATATTAAACATAATGAACAAACTATTTCGAACATTGATGATGAAACATTTATCAAGAATTTGCCTATAAACTTAAAATCATTCACTTTAGAAACAAATAATACTCCAAAAATAATAAATTTAGAAAACAGTGAAACTTCAGATACTAAAACAGGCGAAAGAAAAAATTATTCGAAAATGAAAGTTGATGATTTAAAAAGTTTGGTTGTTACAAGAAATTTAACAGATAATGAAACCTCTCAAAAAATGAAAAAATCTGATTTAGTAAAATTATTACAAAATCAATAATAAAAATAAAAATCAATAATAAAAATAAAAATCAATAATAATAATAAAAAATCAATAATAAAAAATCAATAATAAAAATAAAAAATCAATAATAAAAATCAATAATAATATTGTCTTCTATATATAAAAATGGAGCGAGGTATAACTATGGTAATTCATTCGTTTATATTTGGTGCGTTATTGTATGTTATTATGATTTATGCTCTTGGTCAAAGACAAAGTGTTGCCGAAAATAGAAGTATATTGTTGGCTGCCGTCGTTTTAATATATATGGTAATGTTTGGTCACGGACTTCCAACAAAAATAAATAAAGATTTATTTTAAATAATAAAATGTATAAAATTAATATTATGTAATAATATAATATTAATCTTATGAGTTGGGGAACTTGTTATAGTGGTTCTAATAATATTCACTTCAATTTTCCTCCTTTAATGGATGATTCTAGATTATTTAGTAATTATTATTCGTCTGTTCTTAATGATACTGTTTTTCAAAATAATAAAAATATTAAAAATAATAGTGATTATAGAAAATATTTACAAGTAAATGCGGATGCTATTATACAAAATAATCAATATATTTCTTGTATCGAGTGTGGAGCAACTTCAAATTATAAATCGGAACCTTTGACTAATATACAAACTCCTTATATTTTTAATTCGATTTTGTCACGCGACCAACCATACGGATACGAAACCAGCAATTTAAAAAATATTTATTTGTCTAAACAACAATTAGATGCTCAAAAACATGTTTCAAAGTATATAATTAATGCTAATGAGTAAATTTTTTATTTTATAATATTTTATAATATTTTATAATATTTTATAATATTTTATAATATTTTATAATATTATAAAATGACTTTTCTTGATGATTTAATGGCGCCTTTTGGTAAAGAGCATTGTATGTTTTTTTATTATTTAGGATATTTTAGTTTAGCGGCCGTACTTTTAGCATTTATAGGAATAATAATAGCTTTAGTTCAAAAGAATTACAAGATACTTGGTTTAGCAATATCCTATTTTTTAATCTTTGTACTCATGTATTACGTTTATAGATTACATTATTCGGTATGTTTGGGTGCTTATAAATAATCTGTTATTATAATATATAGAAACAAATGTATAAAGTTTATAATTATAACATTATAATTATAAACTATAATTACTAATATATAATATTAGTAATAATAATATAATACTTATGAAAATACTAAGCATAGATATAGGCATTAAAAATTTAGCCTATGTAATTTTAGAATGCCATGCACTAGAAAAAAAAATTCATGTTAATGAATTTAAAGATTTCAAAGAATTTAAAATTATAAAATGGGATGTAATAAATTTATGTAACAAATTAATTTCATGTAATGAAAAATGTTGCGCAAAAGAAGCCAAATTTCATAGAGACAATGTTTTTTATTGTAAAAATCATACAAAAAAAACCGAATATAGTTTGCCAACGTGTAATATAAAAACACTTCATAAGCAATCTGTTGCCAATCTCTCGTTATTGGTTGAACAATATCAAATTAAAATGGAAAAACCAATAAATAAGGCATCATTAATAAAATTAATAGAAGACTATTTGAATTCGACTTGTTTTGAAGCTGTTGAAAGTGTTAACGCAAATAATGTAAATTTAATAGATATAGGAATCAGTATTAAAAACGAATTAAACGAACTATTTAAAAATTTTGATTTATCCACAATTGACCAGATTATTTTGGAAAATCAAATAAGTCCTATTGCTAACCGAATGAAAACAATCCAAGGTATGATATCTCAATATTTTATTGATTGTAATAATTATAATATTAAATTTGTATCAGCAACAAATAAACTAAAACCATTTATAAGTAAAGAAAACAAATATTTAAGTGATTATAAAGATTATTGCGATGTTAATGAATCTAAAGATGCTAAAGATGCTAAAGATAAAAAATTATCATATAATGAACGAAAGAAGCTTAGTATTTTTTACACAAAACAACTGTTAGAACACAAGAATATGCCTCAAGACCTCGCTTTTTTCATTAAACATTCTAAAAAAGATGACTTGGCCGATTGTTTTTTACAAGGCATTTATTATTTAGAAAATTACAATGTATTAAAATAATTAGTTATTAATATATAATATATATTGCGGAGTATTTAAAAATTAAACTTCTATTTTTATCATAATAGTTTTAATGGATATTATAGAAATTGAACCAGAAACATTAAATATTGATAGCTTTCAAATTCCAGAATTTAAAATAAATGACTCAGATGTAGAAGAAATTATATCAAAAAAACCATCGGCTAATTTTGGAGGTGGTATTGAACTATTAATGAATGGAAAAAATTTAACTGATAAAAAAACATCATCTTCAATAGATATTGAAGACATTACAACTTTAGAAAATGAATTAAATGATTTAACAGACAATAACACTTCAAGACATTTTGATGACAAATTAAAGTTAAATACCAATACAAATAGCAATAGCAATAGCAATGCTAATAGCGATAATAAAAAAGAAATAAATTATAATCAATCAACAGGAACCAATAAAAAATCTATTTTTGGAGGATTATTTGGTGATACCAAATTTAACGGGGCAAATATTAAACCAGTTACAAAAAATGATGAAAATGATGAGGTAAATTTAGGTAAATCAACAGCAAATATGAATGAAAATAAAACATGGGATGGATTTGGTAAATTTAATAATGTTCCTATAAATTTAGAAAAAGCACAAGAAAAACCCGAATTAACTAAAGAAGAAGAGTTAAAAGAAAAATTCAAATATTTACGCAAGTTAGAAGATCTAGAGAAAAAAGGGGTTTCGCTTAGCAAACGTTATAATATGGATTCTAATTTAAATGAAATGATTGGAGAATATGAAACTATTATTGCTGAAAAAGAAAAATCAAATGCTATTAAATTTCAAGGAAAAATGTTGATGGCTTGTATAACTGGACTAGAATTCTTAAATAATAAATTTGATCCTTTTGATATTAAACTTGATGGTTGGGGAGAACAAATAAATGAAAATATTGATGAATATGATGAAATTTTTGCCGAATTACATGAAAAATATAAATCTAAAGCAAAAATGTCTCCCGAATTGAAATTATTGTTTCAACTAGGTGGTTCTGGAATGATGATTCATATGTCAAATACATTATTTAAATCTTCGATGCCTGGCATGGATGATATTATGCGACAAAATCCAGAATTAATGAAACAATTTACTCAAGCAGCAGTTAATACAATGGGTCAATCTAAACCCGGATTAGGAGGATTTATGAATGGACTATTTGGAAATAATGGTGCTAATCCTGGATTTGGTGCTTCAATGCCACCAAATGTAAATTCGGGTCCGCCACCACCACCAGTTGAGTCTAAATTACCTGAACGCAGTCAAAGAGTGCAAAATATAATAAATCGTCCGGATATTATGTCAGCGCGCGGTATGGAAATGGATAATAATGAAGGTAATCCTTATAGTGAGCAACGCATTACACGCCCTGAAATGAAAGGTCCGTCGGTTGCTCCACCTAGTCAAAATATTGCGTCTTTATTAAGTGGTTTAAAAACTAAACAAGTTGATGTTAATGAAAAAAAAAATAATGAATCCAGCACTATTAGTATTGAAGACTTGAGAGATTTAACAAACGCTAAAATACCAACAAAATCTAAACGTAGGCAGCGAAGCGATAAAAACATTGTGAGTTTAGATATTTAAGTGTTATAAAAAAATATAAAAATACTATTACTTTTTAATAACATATATTGTGTTATATATGTTATTATAATTAGTTACTTGTTTTTAGTTGATTTTAGACTTCTTTGACTTCTTATACTTCTTTGTTTTAGACTTCCTTGTTTTAGACTTCTTTGTTTTAGACTTCTTTGTTTTAGACTTCTTTGTTTTAGACTTCTTTGTTTTAGACTTCTTAGTCTTCTTTGTTTTAGTCTTCTTTGTTTTAACCTTCTTAGTCTTCTTAAAACTAACTTGCCACCGACAAGTTCGGTAATGTTTCCTTTCTTTTCTGGTATTAATTGTATTTTTAATATAAGTTCTAAGTTATTTCTCTTTTTTATAAGTCCATGTATCATAGTGTTATACTTTTCCTTCCTGCCTTCATTCATCTTGTATAAATGGCTATATGATATATAGTCAAATTCATAATATCCTACAAACATTGTAGCAAAACGTCTTAATTTTGGATTTATACACATACTAAGTGTTAATACAGCATCTACATAATTTTCTTCCCTTAATAAACTTTTAACATACTCGGCAATTCTAGTGTTATTGCGTAGAGCATTTATATATATAGGTGCTAAATAATTCTGGTTAGGTTCTTGCGGTTCTTTAGTAGTATCATCTATTCCTAATTTACTTTTAGCAATTGATGGTATTAACCCATAAAATTTTAGTTCATCTTGAGTAATCCTTCCTGCTCTTCCAAAGTCAATTACAAATGGAAAAATATTTGTGCGTTCTGTATTTAATTGATTAATGTCTTGTTCCAAGTCGCTTGTTTCTATAACAGAACATATCATTATATTACTATCATGAATATCATGATGATGATAACCTTTTATTGCTAATAATGACGCCATATAATATGTATAAAAATTTCGTAATTCTTCGTCTGTGCTTAATTTTATTTCTATATTATGTGTTATATATTTATAAAAAGATTCTTCAGTAATTGTTTTATCGGCATTATTTCGCAGAGTTCTTTTACAAAAATCAAAATATGTTTCACAGTCAATAAATTCCATAATAAGTATATCCTGATTATAAGAACTTGTTATTGGGGTTGTATCCCCAAAGCTTATACGAAACTTACTATATTCTATATGCGCTTTTAGTTCAAATAAGCTATAAAATAGTTTACCAAGCATTGTCATTTCCTTTCCTGGAGTTTTTATTTTTTCAGCAAAAAGAAAACTGGGACATATTGGCATTACATTATTTTGCGAACCGAGTGCTTTCTGAATATTAATCTCATTAGTCACTTCATTATCTGGATAACCTATAAAAAGTTTAATTATTAATACACTTGGTGCCCTAATATTTTGTGTTGGATTACTTTTAAAATAGCTACTAAAATTTTCATTTAATGTTATCTTAAATATTCCAGTAGTCACCATCATAGATGTTTTTACATGAATAACTTCTATGTTTGTGTCTTGATGCGTTAATATATTAACTATTAGCTCACTTATTGTAAGTTCATTTTGTATAACTTCATCACTATATAAAACAGTTCCTCCATTAAAAGTCATATAATATATCTTTATAGTTATAAAAATATTATAAAAATATTGCTCATAATGATTATTTTAGTTAGTTTTTGCTTTCTTTGACTTCTTTGTTTTAGCCTTCTTAGATTTCTTAGCCTTCTTAGATTTCTTAGCCTTCTTAGATTTCTTAGCCTTCTTAGATTTCTTAGCCTTCTTCTGTCTTCTTAAAACTAACTTGCCACCGACAACTTGTTGTGTTAATGCTGGTTCTAATTGTTTTCTACGTTCTATAAGTTGTACTATCATACTATTATACTTTTTCTTCCTTTCTTCATTTATAAAGTATAAATAAGCATATGGTTCATGTCTAAACACATAAAATCCTACAAACATTGAAGTAAAATCTATTAATTTTGGATTTCTACACATACTAAGTGTTAATACAGCATCTACATAATTTTGTTCCGTTAATAAACTATTAACATAATCTGCAATTCTAGTCCTATTTGTTAGAGCATTTAAATATATAGGTATTAAATACTGTAGTATCGCTCCCCAAAGTTTATTTTTAGTAGCTAGTGCTAATTTTTTCACATCTAATGTTGTTTCTAACGGTATAAATTCTAGTTCTTCTTGTGTAATCCTTCCTGCTCTTCCAAAGTCAATTATAAATGGAAAAATAATTGTGCGTTCTATACTTAATTGCTTAACGGGTTGTTTAGAGTTGCTTGTTTCTATAACAGGACATATCATTATATTCTTACTATGAATATCAGCATGATGATAACCTTTTATTGCTAATAATGATGCCATATAATATGTATAAAAATTTTGTAATTCTTCGCCTTGATTAAGCCCCTTTAATATTATTTCTATATCAAGTGTTATATATTTATAAAAAGAGTCTTTAGTAATTTTTTTACTAGCAACACTTAGCATAGTGTTCTCATAAAAATTAAAATATGTTTGACATTCAATAAATTCCATAATAAGTATATCCTGAATATAATCACTATTTTTCGGATCTTCTTTCCGAATAAGCGTACAAAACTCACTATATGGTCCAAGCGCTTGTTCAAATAATCTATAAAAATCTTGACCAAGCATTGTCATTTCCTGTCCTGGAGTTTGTATTCTTTCACTAAAAAGAAAACTAGGACATATTGGCATTATATTAGTTTGTGAACCGAGTTCTTTCTGAATAGCAATCTCATTTGCCACTTCATGTTGTGGATAACCTATAAAAAGTTTAATTAGTAATACAACACTTGGCGCATAAATAGTATCTGGTGGATCACTTTTAAATTTGCTACTAAATGTTTTATTATATGCTAATATCTTAAATATTCCAGTAAATATAACAGAACCCTCCTCCCCCTCCCCTGTTTGACTAATAACTTCTATTAATGTATCGATATCAGTTAATATATTTTGTATTACCTCACTTATTGTAAGTTCATTTTGTATAACTCTATCACTAAATAAAAGAGTTCCTCCATTAAAAGTCATATATAATATATTTTTATATTATAAAAATAGTATAAAAATAGTACAAAAATAGTATAAAATTTATATATATTGTAAATAATATGGTATTTACGTGTGATTTTTGTAATAAAATAATTTCAGAATGTTGTACTTTATATTTTGGATTTGATTGTATGTGTTGTAGTAATCATTGCCGTTCCCAAGTTATTCAATTAAATTTACAAATTGACCCAACAATGAATAATCCGCATACTTGGTTAATACATAAATTAAGAGTCAAAAAAAAGAAAGACTTGCTTCCAAAACCCAAATCATTAACAAATTTACTAGAAAAATTACAAATGTAAATATTTTTATTCAAATTCTAGTTTTTTTTCTAGTTTTTGCTTTCTTTGGTTTAGTTATTTTATTTTTATGTAATTTATCTCGATTTTTAATTCGGGTTTTTTTTACATTATACTTTTTATTACCTCTTCCATGAGGCCAATCTCCAAAAGGGTTGAACGCTTGAGGTTGATATGTTAGTAGTTGTGTAAGATGTCTAATATGTTGTTGTTCTAACAATACCCTATCACCAATTGCTTCATGTATTAATATGTTTAATGTATTTGCTTCTTCTCTAGTTATTTTAAAAAAATTATTATAAAGATTACTTTGAGTTTTATTGGCTACTTGAAACATCGATTTATGTTTATAACCACACATAGTAAGTATTAATATTGCTTGAACATACTCATGTTGTTCTAATATTACATTTTTAACAATAGTTTCAATAGTGTTACTAGAAATTAATGAGACCAGAGTATAATATACTTTAAAATAAAAAGCGCACTCTCTTTGAAAGACCTCATTACTCAATTGTGCTTGAGTAAATGGTTCAAATATTAATTTATCTAGAGGTGCTGCTCGACCAAAATCAATAATATATGGTACTACATTCACCCCATATTGTGATAATAATTCACCAAACCTATTTTTAAAAAAAGGAATACCATTTGGACGAGCATACATAAAATTTCCCGAATGTGGATCTCCATGAGAGAACCCTTTTTCTGCCAATAATGTTAATAAATAAAATGTATAAAAATTTTGCACAAAAGATTTATTGAATGTAAAAGGTAATTTGGGCATCGGATTAGTATGCGAAAAAGGTTCCGCTACCTCTAATCCGTGATATAATGTATATCCATCAATCATTTCCATAATTATTATGGTTTGTTTATAATGAGACCTGTCCTCTGGTAGATGCTTCTCCAAATAGGTATCAAGTCTTTGGGATAAATTGAAATGTACTAATAATTGAGCAAATGTTAGACCAATAGGAGTAAATGGTTCATTAAATGCTCGTTGTATAATTTCTGAAAAAATAAAAGTAGGAGCTATTGCAAATATGTTACCAATATCTTTTGCCGAAGCAAGTTCAAAATGAACTCGTGCCTCCATATTAAAATCTGGGTCATCAATGCTATCATAAGCATATTTTACTATTAAACTTCTGGGGGTAACATATATAGGAGTCTGTGGTGTATTTAACTGTAATCCATATAAATATTTATCAATAGATTTATCAAAAGTTAGTTTATATATAACAGCATTATTTAGTGGTTGTTCTGTAACTACTTCAATACTTGTTGTTAGTGCTAATATTTGTAATACTTGCTCATCAATTGGAATATCAGTACGTTTAAATAAATTACTTCCGCCTTTATAATACATTTTATAAATGTATATATATAAAACAATATATATAAAACAATATATAAAAAACAATATATATAAAACAATATATAAAAAACAATATATAAAAAACAATATATATAAAACAATATATTAAAAAACAAATATTTATATCAATTTTTTTATTCTTCAATTTCTAATTTTTCATTTATTCTTCATTTTTTGATTCTTCATTTTTTGATTCTTCATTTTTTACAATTACAATAGGTTTCTTAATATTTAATTTCACAATTCCTCTGTGCATTTTTTGTTTATACGACAAACAATCATACGGTACTTTCATATAAATAGTTGTTTTATCTTTTGTCACAGCAATAGTATACATAAGCACCATTTATATATTTAATATATTTAATATATTTAATATATAAAAATAATTCAATTTTTAAATAAATAAAAAAATATTTAATATTTAAAAAAATATTATTGAATTAATAATATATAAATTTTAATTATTATTAAATAATAGTAATGAGTAACAAATATCCTATAAACTCCGATTATAGTAATTTAAAAACATATGTAATAAATTTGGATGATTATGAAAGTAATTATAGCAAACAACTTCCTCATTTATTAAATATCGGTTTAATAGTAGAGAGATTTAGCGGAATTAACGCATTAAAAAATGAACACTTAAAACCCGAATACGAAAAATATATTTCAACTTATGCTAAACATTTTGCCCCAAAATCTGTAATAGGTTGTGCTTTAAGTCATATATTATGTTGTGCTGATATAAAGTCTAATTATTGTAAAAAAACAAATGACCCCATACCCTTTTTTCTTATAATGGAAGATGATGCTTTTCCATTATATAATAAAGAAGATTTCTATGAACATCTTAATAAATCATTATATGAAATACAATTATTAGATAGCAATTGGGATATTATACAATTACATAGTGATGCTTTTTTACCAACAAAAGACACATATAACACACATATTGCTTGCGGAAGCACCGCAGCCTATTTAATATCACCCGATGCTATTAATAAAACATTAACTTCTAAAATCTATGGGCATTTAGATTTTATTCAACATAATTTTATTAAATATAATAAATATAGAACAAAAGAAAATTTATTTTATACAAATGAAAAAGATAGTCTAAATAGAATAGAAGTTAAAAGCAAACTAAATTATAAATATTATAGTTTATTATTAAAATCAAAATTTTTAGAATTAGTAAATAAATATACGCATATTATTCCATTACGCGGAGAGAAAAAGTATCAGCATTTTTTAGAATTTAAATTATTAAAAGAACCTTTCTTTGATAAAGAATTCAACGCAAATGATTTATTGGATTATTTATTAACATTTATAGTATTAAGAAAAATGTTAAGAAAATAATGTTAAAAAATGTTAAAAAAATATTGTTAAAAAAATATTAAGAAATCGTTTTTTTATATAAAAATAAAGTAAAAATTCTATTTAAATATATAATTATAATTCAATTATAATTATAATTATGGATTGTAGTGAAGAAACTCAATTTCAACCCAAATTAATATGTGCTAAAGGAGATATATTATTAAGTGAAATAAAAATACCTTCTAGCAACAATAAAGCTTACAATTTAAAATTTGAGATGAATAATTTAAATACAAGTAAGGTAAATATAGATTCACTTTTAAGTACGGCAATTTATGATTTACTTGAAAAAGTAAATGTTGAATTAATTGAAAAAATATATATTTTAAATACAATAAATGACTATGAAACAGATGTATGTATATTATTAAAACAAATTGCCAAAGAAGTGGGACTTAAGCAAAAATATGTTTTGTTTAGAACCACTAAATATTCAAATAATTTGAATAATAACATAACCTTTTACAATAAAGATTTAATTTATGAGCATAAAGATTTGATAGATGACTATTTAAAATCTATTAATTTAAATATTGAGAAATACGAAGCAATGACATTTAATTTTGGAAAAACCCAAATAACTTTGAACGATGAACAATCAGTCAATAATGATAAATTAATTAGTGTTAAATTTTCAATAGATTTTCAACTAACAATAACAGATGATTTACCGATTTATATGAACAATCTTATTGGGTTAATGTTTAAAAAAATGTTTTATAATGTAAAAATATTTGTTGCCAATTTAAATTAATAAATATATTATTAGTAATAATAACTTAATAACTTAACATTTATTAAGTTATTAAAAAATGGTGCTATCTATTATCTACATATACTTCAGAATAACCAAACTGATAACAATAGTTCTCTACGAATTTATAAAATATAACAATAAAAGATGTGTAAATTATTTATTTAATATACCAACTTATAGATTAGAATTAATAAAAAATATATCTAAAAAATTAGAACAAGAAAATATTGTATATGTGAAAATATTTCAAGCATTATGTTTTGACAGAGATTTATTGAGTACTGAAGAACAATGTTATTTACTTAAATATACAGATAATGTTCCTTATCAAACTAACGAAATAGACTATGATTTATTAGATAAATTGGAAGACGAGTTTTCAATAATTTTAACAAATAGAATTCCAATAAATTGCGGTATAGTTGGTTTAGTATTTGAGGGACGTGATTTATCTAATAATAAAGTAATTATTAAAATGTTGAAAAAAGACATTTTACAAAAATTTAGAAATGTGTTTGATGAGTTATTATATATTTCGTATGTATGTAAATATGTTCCATATATAAAATCTCTCAAAATAACAAAAATGCTTTTAGATAATGAAGAAATTTTATTAAATCAGATGAATTTTATGAAAGAAGTTGAAGCAATAGAAATCTTTACTAAAAAATATAAAAATAATAAAGAATTCGTGTTTCCAAAGGTTTATAGAGAGATTACAGAAAAATATAATAAATTATTAGTAATGGAAAATATTAGCGGACTTAAATTTAAAGACATAGAAAATATGGGTGAAACTATTAAAGAAGAATTTTCATATTTGCTTAATAAATTTGCCATATTAGGAATATTATATTATTCAATTATTCATTGTGATCTACATAGTGGAAATATTTTCTTTTATATAAATACTGAACCTAATTTAACAAATGATGAAGTTCCAAAATATAAATTAGGTATAATAGATTTTGGTATATGTTGTTTTCCCAATAAAGAAAATCAAAATGCCTATTATGTTTTTTTTAATGATATACATTATAAACAAGATTATAGTAATATAGAAAAGTTACTATATGCTATTATACAAGAAAAAGAAGTATTTGCATGTTTTGATGCTATAAAAAAACAGCAATTTATTATTGAAACTATTAAATGCTTAGAATTAAATACAAAACATGAAATAACTACTCAATTATTAATAGATTTAAGTAAAATATTTAATAACTATGATATAAACTTTACGGAAGAATTTAATAAACTTATTTTGAGTATTCATGTGGCTAATCATTTTGGAAAACAATTATCAATAAATTTAAAAACTACCCAGACAAAAGTACTAAATGATTTAACTAAATTCGATGAACTACTAGAAATATAGTAAAAATGGGGGGACTAGGACGCATAATAAAGGTTGTAATCTCTCTTATGTTAAATGTATTAATATTATTTTATTAAAATATAATATTAATCCCTAATCTATAAAAATAGAAATGTGTAAATTTTGGGAAAAATAAATTTGAAAATTTTTTGGAAAATGGACATTTATAAATGTCCAATTTCTGAAGATTTAAACCTTTTATAAAAAAATGAAAAATTTACACATTTCTTAACAGTTCAAAGCATAAAGGGTTGAACACTGCGAATTTAACAACAAAAAACTCCTTACCATAAAATATTTTTCAAATTTTCAACAAATTTTGGGCAAATTCTTGTTGTCATTTGTTGTCAAAATTTGTCCGCAAATATCCGATAATAAATATTATTTATATTTTATTATGTTAAATGGTAAGGTATTATAATAAACATTTCTATAATTTTGACTAGTGCGAGAAATCTATTAACATTTATTTACATAAAATCTGTGAAAATCCGAATATTAAATTAAAATATTTAAATACTATTTTCTATTTAAATATTATTACTACTAATGCTTACAAAAAAATCCGCAAAAATCCGCAAAGAATTTGTATGTATATGTTGTGATTATAATACGTGCGATAAAAAAGATTATACCAAACATATTAACACAGCAAAGCATAAAAATAATACAAATGTTGTCATGGCGTTGTCAAATATAGAAGAAAAATCCGCAAGTTTTAAAAATACAAATACAAATACAAATACAAATACAAATACAAATACAAATACAAATACAAATACAAATACAAATACAAATACAAATACAAATGATACAACAATTGTATGTAATTGTGGAAAAAAATATAAGAGTAGACAAGGATTATATGCTCATAAGAAAAAATGTGATGCACTAGAAAATGGAAAAATAACAAATGCTACAAATGCTACAAATGCTACAAATGCTACAAATGCTACAAATGCTACAAATGCTACAAATGCTACAAATAATCAACTAACCTTAACAAACGACTTAATTATAAAATTACTAAACGATAATAAAGAAATGAGAGAAATTATAATTAAGCAACAAGATCAAATTAGTGAATTATTACCCAAAATAGGTAATAATTTTATAACAAATAATAACAATAACAATAAATTCAATATTCAAGTATTTTTGAATGAACGATGCAAAGATGCTATAAATATGAGTGATTTTATTAAATCAATACAAGTTAGCTTACAACAATTGGATTATACTAAGCAAAATGGAATAGTAAATGGACTAAGTAATGTAATAATAGAAAATATGAATAAATTGGGATTGTATCAACGACCTATTCATTGTACAGATATAAAACGTGAATCATTATATATAAAAGATGATGATAATTGGGAAAAAGATGTTAATAAAGAGAAGATAAAAAAAGCAATAAAAGACGTATCAACAAAACAGTTTTGTGCTTTAAGTAAATGGACAAAAGAAAATCCCGATTTTCAAAACAATGAATACAAACAAAATTATTATACACATACATTAGTGGCAATAGCCAACAACAAAGAACACAATGAAGAAAAAATAATAAAAAAATTATGTAATAATAGTTATATAAAAGAAGAGTAATTATTTAGCTTATATTAAAATTGAAATTAAAAATTAAGTAAGTATATACTTTATATTTTAATTACATTAGTAATAAACATGGATTTACATAGAGACACAATTGTTATTGTTAAAATAATTCAAATACAAAGTTGGTTTAGAGGAAGTATTTTTAGATTAAAACAATTACCCTTAATTATGTATAAAATTCAAAATTATTTAAAATTACATGTGATTCAATTTTCAAATCAAAACGAAGATGGTAGAATTAATAGTTGTAATGATGAAGTTGAAGTAATTAAATTACTTAGTGAAAAGTTTGGTGCTAGAATTAAAATACCCATAAAGAGACATTGGTATGACATTTTAGCTTATGATTATATGTATGGATGGATTCCAATCAATATAAAAACAACAACAACACTAACAAGCGACAATACAGGTAATTTGGCAATGTGTGTTTATGCTTATACAGATGAAAAATTGGATATTCACAGGGAAAAATCTTATGAAAATGGTAAAATGAGTAATATACTTTTCAATAAATTAAAAAACAAGCAATATAACTTCAATAACAAAAAAGATTATTATTTTATTGTATTAAATAAAACAGACACAAGTAGTGTAATTGTTAATAGCGTAAAAGGATTGACGCTATTAACACCAAATATAAATAATTTACCATTTCAAGTTTGTTGGAATAAAAATAGGACATATAAATATGAAAACATACACAAAAAAATAGAACAATTTATTGATTGCTTACAACAACCTAAACCATGTTGGAAAGAAACATTTATGACAAATATAAGGTCTTTAAATTTATAAACAATCACTTGGAATATATGAATTACATATTTGCCTATGACCTATTTTAAATCTTCCAGAAAACATAAAATTATCTTTGAAAGTATTACTATTTAAATAGACTACAACACTATTTAAATTACACTTTTTTTTTGGTTTAAGCATTATTAATCCACCTCCAAAATAATTGACTTTACCTAAAAACGCAACATCTTGTTTTCGTGTTAAATTATAAATATAAATACAATCTTTTCCAAGATTATTTTTTATAGTGCTAATATTTCTAGGTGCTCCCCATTCAAACCAATTAGTTTCATTGAACTTTCGTATTTTCCTCGTAATAAGTTCTTTTTTGTGATGTAATAAATATTCATTGATTTTATCATTAGTACAAGGATAAGTTTCAATATAAATATATTTTTCAACTTTATTATGACCATTTACTAGTTCAATATTACCAATTTCTTCGTTTTTATACACTTCTTCTTTACCAGAAACAAGACCTACATAAATATCAAAATAGTCTTGAAACAAAACACTATTACTATTTTCTTCTATATTAAAAGTAATTAACCCATTAGTGTTTGTAATATAGAGTGTTTTATTATTATATAACACTTTTTTCTCAATTAAACTATTTTTACAATATCTGAACACAATAACATCAATTGAAGCATTGGCAAACATGTTTTCATTATGCGGATGAAATATATGGGTAAAGGTTCCTTGTGTCATCATAACATTCAATAATTTTGAAGCACTTGTTAATTTAAGAAAATCAGATGGAACAATAAATATTAACTCACCATCAATGGTGAGTAATTCATAACATTTTTCTATAAAATCAATATATAAATTTCCTTTTTTTGTTCTAACATAAGGAGGATTTCCTATTATTGTTTTGTATGTTTTTGTAATTGATTGTATCATAAAATCTCCATAAACAACTTTATCCTGCTCTATGTTATCTAATAATTCAATTTGTGTATCAATCTCATACATATCAAATGTTATATTAGGTAATTTATTACTAATAAATATTATTAAATCTCCGCGCCCTATTGAGGGTTCTAATATATTAGAAGGACTATTTAATATAAACTCATACACTTTTTCTTTAAGGTCAATATGTGTTGTATAATATTGTCCTAAATCATGCTTTTTTGTCATAATTATATTAATATAATTAATATAATTAAATAGTTTCTTTTAAAATCTTTTGGACAAAAATAAGTCAATTTTTTCTTTTTATTAATACTATTTAACACAATACAATTTTTATTGTAATGTCCCTTTTTGACTAAATTGATTATAGCATTTTTCGCAACTATAAAAAACCATTTTTTAGTATTTTATATTAATTTATAAAAAACAAATTAATATAAAATTGGCGTTTGAAATGTAAAAAGATGTAATAGGCTATTTTCTCTTCTTTATTTTCTTCTTTTTGTTTTTATTTTTAATCTTTTCGTTTTTATTTTTAATCTTTTTGTTTTTTTGCTATATATTTTATTTACTCTGCGTTTTTCTGTTTTTTTATAATTATAGTAGCGCCGTCCGATACCTTTGCCGCCTGCCATTAAACTTTCTTGTGCTGTTCTTTGTGTTGTTGCTGCTCTTTGTGTTGTTGGTGCTCTTTGTGTTGTTGGTGCTCTTTGTGTTGTTGGTGCTCTATAAGGCTTTATTGAAAACATTCTGCTAAGCAAAGAAGGGATTGTACGTTTTTTCTTTGCTTCTTCTAAATTCTCCGTTTCTGCCAACTGATCCGCTTCTGACCACAATGCCCGCGCTCTTTCTGTTAACCAGTCTTTGTCGGGCAATTCATTTACAGCAAATGATGTGCCCTTTTTATTAACAAAGTCATTGTCATAAAATTCTTTTCTAGCAACCAATGCTTCTTCAATTAGTTTATTAAAATCATACGAAGATGACAATGTAGCATATTTAAATATAGTTGCATATGTTTGCTTAGTTTCAAGTAAGGCGCTCATATAGTAACCAAATACCGACAAGTATTTGCGAGCTGCATAGTTTGGAGAACAATACATGGTACTTGCTATTGCGGCTTTTACAAACTTTTTTTCGGTTATTAAGGTATCAAAATAACTCGTCATGTTAGTCCCAATAGAGTATGTAAATTGTGGGGTTGGTTCCTCAGTTTCATCGATGAACCTTGCAGATTCGTCGAATATAGTTCTAGTGGTTACTGGTAACACCTGTGTATATTTATTAGTATAAAGTTGTCTAGGTGTATAAATAGAAACATTACTTGTAAAAGCAGCTCTTCCAAAATCAATTACAACAGCATCTATTATACCATCTTTACTTCTACAAATTAACACATTGCCTGCATGTAAATCTCCATGAATTATTCCTTGATTTAGCAATAATATTGATATATATAAGAGGACAAAACAAGCAAAACCTGCTTTTCTTTCTTTTATTTTTTCGTCTGTTTCTCTTGGATCTATTGCTTCTGCAAAAGGTAATGGCATTCCATGTATATTAGACATATAATAATTAATATCATGTCCTATCGATACCTCATCTCCAGTAAGGTTGTAAAGGGATACACACGCAGCATATTCCATAAAAATAATTGTCTGTGTTAAATCATCAAAATTAAAATCCGGTATCATCTTCGTGAGAGAGTCTCTGCTTTTTAATTTTTTCACACTATCTTCTTTTAACCTAGTATATAACTGAACCGTTTTACGTAGTGTTACTTTCTCTGTTATTTTCTCTCCGTCTTTAATTACTTCTTGCTCTTCTTTCACTTCAATATTTTGGATAGTTCTACTTAGTATAGTACAAATAGCTTTTTCAAGAGTGTCAGCATTATCTTTATTTTTGCCTAATTTTGTCATTTTTGAAAACAAAAAACTTGGACATATTGGGTAATGATTTTTGCCCGAATCACGAAGATATTTATGTATTGTAACTTCATTGTCATGTTGAGTAGCATCTGGACTATAACTTATTTTTTGTGTAGTCATGTCGACATGTGTAATTTCTTTATGTGTTAAAATTTTCATTATTAATACCCTTGGTTTAACACTTGTACCTGTTGTTGTAAAAAAATTTGGAAATACTTTGTTATTAAATTCTAGCATATATACATATTCTGGGGGACCGCCCTCATGTAACATGTCTATAGATGTATCTATATGGTTTATTATTTGTGTTAATATATTTTCTGTACTTTGATCATCAGTTGCATTTATTGTAATGGCTCCGCCATTTAAAGGCATGGAGCTTATTATATATACTAAAATATAATAAACAAAAAATATAAAAAAAATTGATAATAAATATACTATTATATATATGATTAATATAAATACTTAACACATAACTATTTATAATGACTAGCGACCCAAAAATATTCGTTTTGGTTGATACAAGTTATTGGATATTTTATAGATATTTTGCTATTGTTCAATGGTGGGGTCATTCAAATCCCGAAACACCTTTAACTAATCCAATCGAAAACGAAGAGTTTGTAGAAAAGTTTATGAAAACATTTAGCGAATCGCTAACTGGGTTTAAAAAGAAGCAAAAAATACATAAGAAACAATCTACAATTATTGCTGTTCGTGATTGCCCGCGAAAGACTATTTGGAGAAATGCTTTATTTTCAGAATATAAAGGGACACGAGACAAAGGCGATGATTTTTTGGGAGGACCATTTTTCAAACACATATATCAAGATAATAATAAACTTTTATATGAGGCAGGCGCAAATGCCGTATTACAATTTCCTAATTTAGAAGCCGATGATATTATTGCTCTTACTAAAAATCATATTCGCCAAAAATATGCGGATGCCAAAATATATATTATTGCCAATGACCATGATTATTTACAACTTTTAGATGAGCACACCGAAATTGTAAATTTTCAAAACAAATTTTTAAAAGAAGCCAAGAAAGTGTTTAGCGAACCACAAAAAAACCTATTTTATAAAATTGTACTAGGAGATAAGTCAGATAATATTATGCCAATTTTTAAGAAATGTGGTCCAAAAACTTGTGAGAAATATTATGAAAATAATGAATTGTTTTTAGAAGCATTGAAAAAGGAAAATGCTTATGAAAAATATGAACTAAATAAAAAATTAGTAGATTTTAGAGAATTACCCCATGAACTAGTAAGCAGTTTTACTGAAGAAAACTCCGAACTATTAGACAGACTATAGTTTGTAAGTTCATTTTTAAATATGTTTAACATTATTATTAATATAACTAATAATAATATTAATAATAATAATATTAATACTAATAATGTTAATACTAATAATGTTAATAAAATATCCTTTATTAGTTCCTACATTTGGTCATGGGGCAACCAGTTTAATAGTTAGTCCTTTTGAAACATTACTAAGTAATTTTATATGTGGTCTAGGTATATATTATTGTTCGTTTTTTCAACGAAAAATGCTATTGATCATTTTTTCTATTTATCATATTGCCGATGACTTTAAAATAAAAAATAACTTTTATAAATATTCCTTAAGTTCATTATTTCACTATGCTTGGCTTAGATATCCATTGCTAAGTAAATGTTATTTGACACTAGTCCATAGTCCTAGACACTATATAACTATTTATAAAAGAAAACGTAGAGTTGCTCAACAATTTTTAATAGGCATTGGAACAAGTGCTCTCGCTATTCCATTTTTAAATGCTAATTTAGATAGCGCATTGAATAATTACTTAGGCGAATTATGGTTTGTTGGTCCAATAATTGCACACATAATAGTCCATAGTTATTATAATAATAATATAATTAATAATGTTACTAGCAGTGCAAATTAACTTAGTTTTTATGCTTTAATTTTCTTGTTTTCTTACTTCTAGTTTTATTACTTCTTGATTTCTTGTATTTTTGTTTTTGTTTTTGTGATTTTTTATTTCTTGTTTTCTTATTTTTTCCTCCTTTTCCTGCTGTTTTTTTTAATGATAATTGTTCTATTTTTTTTTGATTTGATGGTGTATTTTTTATATATCGGCTTGTTAAAGGGTTATATATTTTATCTAAGCTAGTAGATGGCATTAATTCTATTTTTATTGGAGTTTTTTTAGACTTTACTTTGTCTTCTGTCTCTTCTTCGGGGTTTCCTATAAATTCCTTCCAAAAATCTTTTTTGAAATGTTTAAACATTCTCCAATCTGTTTGAAAAGTGCTCCATTTTGTATATTTTAAAATTTCCCTGAATTTATCACTATTGATTGCTTCGCATATTTTATCACCTTCTTCTTTACTGTCTATTTTTAATCCATAACAAATTTGGCTCATTCCATATTCTCCTTTATAATCATTATATGGATATTGAAACTCACCAAATGATAATATTACTTTTGGTATTCCAAAATGTCCTTTGTCTTCACTTGAATAAACAAAACCCAACCCATCTTTTTTAGTCATATTATGAACAACAGGAAGAGTATTCTTTTCCGTTTTGAGTTTGGTTATATTTTTTTTATCTGTTCCATATATTGTTCTTGAATATAAAACTTCGTTTTTACCTAATATATTTTTAATACTATCAAATGCTCCGCTTGGTAAGAATTTCCATTCATTTAAATTTATAGAATATTTTTTACCGTCTTGACCGTCAATTAATGTTTCTGTATAAATATTTGTATTCTGCAATACATAATAATCAATTAGAGTAGCACATCCAAATATTTTATTTCCTTCTTTTTTTGAATATGTTTTTAGATATAATAACTGTTTTTTACCAATGACTTCCCATAAATAATGTTCTGGTTTTCTCCAAGATGGAGGATGAACAAATACTAAATATTTAGTGTCTTTAACCCATTCTTTTAGTGCTTTTACTACAAATAAATCCCACAAACTTCTTCCTCCATATCCACCTTTTAATGTTCCTTCTTTTGATTTATTATATGGTGGATTTCCCATAACCACATCAAAGCCTTTAAAATCTTCCAATAAGTTAAACTCTTTTTTCACATCCATTTTCAAAGTATCGCCTTCATAAATATTTAACTTGTATTTGTCCCCGCAAAATATTTTTTTATAAATAAAAACATTTTTTGGTGTAAGTTCAGATGAATATATCATTTGTTCCAAAATATGCTTTCTTCGTTCTTCTTCGTCTTTTATACTTTCGACAAGTCCTTTCATTAAGCGTTGATAAAGTATAATAGGGAAGTTTCCAATACCTACCGCTGGGTCAAACCACTTAAATTCAACTTCTGTAAATATACTTTTTCCATGTTCCTTTATATATGCATCATCTAATTTAGTCATCATTTCATTAACTAATGTTAAGGGTGTAAATACTTCCCCATTTTCATTTTTTTCCTTCTCCTTTGGTTTTAACTGACTATCAATATACTTTAATAATTCAGTAGGTTCGTTTATTGTATAATAATGTTTCTTTTGTGACAAAATTATTTTATTCATAATTAATTTATCATCAGAACTATCCATAGCATCTAATACATCTTCAATTACTTTTTCTGGATAAGGTTCATCTGCATTTCCAGATAATCGTCCATTTAATATTTTCAAAAAATTATCTTTAATTTCTTCATTTTTAAAAACCTCATTTTTTAGAATATCAATATCACCTATTAATGTAATTTGTGCGTTTGATTTGGAACTATCAGTTAAAATACATTGAGCACCATTATCCATATAAAGTGTAAAAATATTCAACAGCGATATAAATTCGCTAATTATTTCTGCCGCAATTTCTTGTAAATTAATTTCTTTATCATCCTTTTTATCATCTTTTTTATCATCCTTTTTCTGTGTTTCTCCAAATTTTTCCTTCTTTTTACCAGGAGCGAACATTTCATCGTCCTCTTTTGTATCTATTTCATCTTTCATCTTTTTATTTTTTCCTATATTTATTTGTTGAAATATAGGTTTTAGTGTTTCTAATTTTATCATATCAAATGTAAATGCAGTAATAACTTTTTTAATATCTCCAACATCTTTATTCCAAGATTCATATAATTTATTAAATAAATCTTTTACAAAATCATTTCTGCTTTTCTCATCATCACCATATTTATCATATAATACATCTTCATCTATATTTATTAAATCCGTAATTAGACGATATTTTTGTATAGTATCAATATCTTTATTTTTGGATATATTTGTGTCAAATAAATTTACATTTAGTAATGCTCTTTGAGGATTCATATCAACCATAAATCCAAATTTTTTTGTAGGACAATATTCATTATCTTCACAAGTTAATCCATCAACTTCTGTCATAGATCTAAAAAGCATTTGAAAAATAGCATCACTACTAGAAGTAGAATTCCACAATGTAACAATATCAACATTACGCAGTGAAATACCAAGTTGTAGTCGTTGACCTGTTAAAATAATCAAATTGTCTTGTCTTACTTTTCCAGCTTTTATATCTTTTTCTACTTTTTCTATATCTGCTTTGATGTTATGTGAATTATTCATATATGTAACTCCATCAATAGTTTTTCCTGCTTTTGTTTTATCTTCAATATCAATTGCTATAAAAAAATGATATTTATTTTTAATATCTTTAAATTCATTTGCTGTTAATAAATTAATTAGTGCCACAACTTTATTTTTAATTTTACTAGTTCCTACGGGTAAAAACCATAACTGACTAGTATTATGTTGTTGTTGTAATGTCCTACATTTATTTAAACATATATTTTGAATACGTGGTATTATGCCTCTTTTTCTATAAAAAGTTTGGTCAATATAAGTTTCTTTTTTATCTGGATAACCAAAATAATAACGCATCATTTCTTTCATTTGTTCATCATTTTTAAAAGTAGTGCTATCTCCGTTTGTATCAAATAATGTATTCATATTCCAATCAAATTCACTACCTTCGGTTTTTAATTTTTCAATACGTAAAAACTCTTTATCCCATAATGATGTAATTAAATATGGTTTTGGAAAAATAGAATAGTCTTTTTGAAATTTAGTAACAAGCATTAATCCCGTTTTATCTCCAAAATATTCTAACGCATTTTCATAAATTTTTTCACCAAATTGCTCGCGTATGGCATTATTATTTATTGTGTCTACACTAAGTGTTTTCATTATTTGAATATCATTCAAACTCCATGTAATTATACAATTCTTAGATACACCATATGCTTGTAATGGCTTATTATATGTTGCTGTAACATATATCTTAACTGTGTTAGCAATTGTGCTATTTAATAGTTTTACAATATTTTGTGCTTTTGTTGTGCTCATACCAAAATGGGCTTCATCTAAAAACATAACATCTATATTAGGATTTGTGCCAAATAATATTGTTATACGTTCTTTAATATTTGTTATTGTTTTATCTTCTTTTATGTCTTCGTCATCTTCTTTTGTGTCTTCCTCATCTTCTTTTGTGTCTTCCTCATCTTCTTTATCTAACAATTCTTCGCCTTTACTTCCAGCAGACCATCCAAGTTTTTGCTTTGATATGATTATAATGCAATGTTTAGTATTGTTTTTGCATATTTCTTTAATACCAATTCCTTCTTTATAAGTAACAACATCTATACCATTAAACTCTATATATTTATTAAAAATAGCTTCATATTCTCCAAATGTCTCATTAGGGGCGGGTGTCATTAATAAAAATTTAAATTTTTTATTCGGTTGTAATGGTTCTTTGCTTTTTATATATTCTAATATTGTTCCTGCCATTACATATGATTTTCCAGAGCGCGGTATTGCACCAACTAATATGTTTTTCTCACCATCATTAATAAGTGTATCTATTTTACCTACAAATAATTTTTGATGAAATCTTGGTATAAAAACCTCTTTTAATACTTTCAAATAATCTTTTTCAAAATTTGAAATATTAATAGTCGATTCTAAATAATTAAATTGCTCTAATATTTTCTTTAATTTAAAATATGCATTTTGTAAATCGGTTAAGTCATAAATATGTTCATATTTACCTCCGGGATTAATATATTTTATTAAAATATTACTTGAAGAATTTTGTGCTTCAAACTTTTTAATTGCATCTTGTTTATTTTTAACAAAAATAAATATTTTTATAGTTCTATTTGTTGCTTTATGTTTCTCTACTAAAGCACATAATTTACCAATATCATATTTGGCTATTTCTTTTTCATCTTTAAAATATTTTACAGAAATAAAATATAATTCTTCTTCTCCAATTTTAGTGCCACTATCACTATAATTTGTATTCACAAATGTTATATCTGAATATCCACCGCTATTACCACTTCGCACCTTTTCGCTCAAATACCCTCCTGGTTTTTTATTTAATGTATTATTATCCCAACAATTAATATTTTCAATAGGAATACTATCCTTATTAGGATTTACACCTATAATATGCCTTGTTTGTAGTTTGTTCCCAATGCTTGGAAGAGTTAATTCTGTAGCACCAAATTTAATACATATATCCCATAACCGCTCATAATAAAATCCTTGGGATGAACGATCCTCAATAATATCACCTTCAATAATATCCTCTTCGTTAAGTTTACCCTCAACATATGTTATTTTGTCCAAAATATCTTTTTCTACATTATTATTATTCTTTATTTTGCCTTGTATGAAGTTTAATATATTTTCATTTCCATAATCTTTTAGTATAGTTGACATTAATTATATAAATGTATATATAATTAATTTACAAATAACGAATTTTTTCACCCAACATTAAGCAATCTAATATTTTTTGTTAGACCAAGCATGTTTATTTTCAATACAAATAAAATTGTATCGCTTCTTACATCATAATATGGTGCTTCAATAGTACATCTATATTTGCGCATAATATTTATTAAATTATTATCTAAATCATAGTTCAGGCTAATATTTAGATCATTTTCATCGTTTTCATCGTTCTCATCGTTCTCATCGTTATAAATATAACCATTACAATTTATTAGACCATACAATCTAACTTGTGAAGTATTTTTCTTTAATCGTTCAAATTCTATATTTTGCTTACCTACTAATGGAAAATTAATTGACCCTTTATAAAGATTATTTAGTGGAGGCAGACTATAACTCAATGCTAATAATAAAATGTTATACATAATAAAAATAATAATATTATTATGTTTAACAAAGTTGTATTTAAATATTTTTAATATTATTAAGAACCTTATAGTGATTAGTTAATGAATCTCTCACTTTTTATTTTAAATAGTATTAAAAAAATTGAATACTTATAATTTACTATTGAATATACTATTAAATACATTCATAGCAACTGTTCAATATTATGTCATCAATCACAAATCTAAAAACATTGTTTAGTTTGAAACTATTTAAAGTGTTCTCTTATAATAAAGAGATTCTAAGTGTTAAAAGCATTAATGCTTTCAATATATCTTCGCGGTCTAATAATGATAAAAATAATAAAACACGAGAGCATATTATTGGCGCATTAATAAACAATAAAGTTCCAGAAAATTATTTTGTTTTGGGAAAATGGTTAATTATGAAAAATAATGTTTTTGCGTATGTTAATAGTTTAACTACAGAACCCTATATTAAAGTCGAATGTATAAATAAGGCAGGACGCGGAAATAATTATGATTTCTTAATTAAACTATATAATACTCTTGACACTTGGCAAGAATATAAAGTCGAATTTAAATTTAATGTTTCATCGCTAGACGAAGCACCACAATTTGTATCACCAATGAAACCGAGTCGCTATTTAAGCAATAGTTATGAAGAATTTTATTATAGTAACTATCTTACTAAATTAGCCAAATTAGCAAACTTAACTATGCCTTCAATGGAAGAATACTTAAAAAAAATACATAGCAATAAACCAAAATGTATGAAACAATATCAAGAACTATACTATAAAGGTTGTTCAAAAAGCAGTAAATTTACGGGTGAGCAAGAGCATATTAATTTTTATAATAAGGCAAAAGAATTATCTAATATAAGTCTAACACAATTTATTAATAGCAGTGAGTTGAATAGTGCTATGTTATCAGAGTATTTACTAACTTCACAAGCAAACAAAATTTATATGCTTTATACGAACAATTCGTTTATTAAGCAAATTGTTAATAGCGATGATTATACGCTAATTGATGTAATTAAACAACCAGAAAAATTCAAATATGAATGTGTTAGTAAAAGTGGAAAAAAAATTAGTGTATTATTACGATGGAAGAACGGAAATGGTATAGCGTTTCCAGCATTTCAAATAAGTTAATCTTAATCTTAATATTAATCTTAATATTAATCTTGATATTAATCTTAATATTAATTATAATAAATAGGAAGTATTTTGCTTAATTCTGTGCTATTAATAGCATTATTTCCAAAATAAATTGCCACAAACTCTGATGTATTACTATGCTCTAAAGAAGTAATTATTTTTTTATATAAATTTAATAACTCTTCATGAGGCGCTTCTTTAAATTCAATAGTTATTAAATGATTTTCTAGTAAATATTCATAATTTTCATTCATTAAACAATAATTGAACTTATAGTTACCTACACCATAACCTCTATTTACAACAATCATTGGACCAATAATGCCCTTCTTAGTTATATAGTTTTTTTTTTCAATATTATTAGAACTTTGTAGACATAATTTATTATTTTCTATAGATGAACTATATATTAATCGCGTTTTTGATGCATCATTGGTTAATAACTCTTTACATTGATTCCATACAACAGAACCAATACCAACTTTAAACCCCAATGCTTCTAATGATGTGGAATTTAAAAGCAAAGTTTTCAATTTAGCACAATTAGTCTTACTAGCAAATAATGTGTAATTAGAACGTTGTAAAACATAGTCTTCATTATTAATAACATTATAACTCGTTTTTTTTATAATCAATAATATTGTTGCTTGTTGAGTTTCAATATATTTTGAATTTACACATTCAACAATGTTTAAGATTTGAAAGTGCGCATTAATGTAGCTTCTAGTTTTATCATAATATAAACAATTTAAAAAGTTCTTTGGCAATATAAAACTAATTAGCCCATTTTCTTTTACTAATGTTATAGATTTAATAATAAATAATATGAAAATATTAGGTCTCCCTTCAAAATACTTATAATAACTTTTAGCAACATCTTCTTTTTTCATTACAAAATAAGGCGGATTGCCAATAATTAAATCATAAGTTTCGCTACTATCATATTTTAAATAATCACTATTATATAGTTTTAGATTGGCAGAATCTAACTCTTTAATAGAGTCGTAAATCGTGCTATTTAATTCAATACCTGTAATTTTTAAATGCTTATAATTATTTAATAGTGCGTTAATATATTCACAAGAACCACAAGAAGGTTCTAACACATTTGAAATAGTATTCATATATGGTTCTAATAGTTTAATGTTCTCGACTATAATAGATGGTGGTGTAAAATATATACCGCCATTTTTTTTTAGTGTTTTCGATAATTTGCTTGTTAGTTCTTTTGATAATGGACTATAGTCCATAGTGTTACTTATAAATTTTTATTTTTATAATAAAAAACATATTATATCAATTTTATAAAAAAATTTATATTAGTACTAATTACTAATAACTAATAACTAATAACTAATAACTAATAACTAATAACTATTAATAATTAATAGGCAATTCGCAAGTTATAAAACTTGCCTCTCCTTCAGCATTCCACGAAACAACCAACACTATAACTTCTACACCTTTTTTAATTGCTTCATTAAAGGCGTCTTTATAAATAGGGTCTAGCACAGATGCTTGAAAACTTGTAACATCTGTTCGTTGAACAACAAAACATATAATAGGTCTAATAATTTTTGAATGAGTAATTTCGGTTAATTCATTAATATGTTTTAATGCGCGTTCGCTTACAACCGCACCTTTCTTTTTCCTGTATCCATCTGGAAAATATGATATTTTTTCATTAATGGCAATATTAGTAAATTCTCCGCGCTTAATCATTTTTTTACGATCACTTGAAGACACATCAGCATAATCAGCAAGAGGAACATTTTTAACTTCTAACACAAAATATTTACCATGCTCGTCTATTCCGGCAAAATCAAAACGCGAATTAAGCAATTTAACTTCACGCCTATAAGTTTTAACATTTGTCAATGTTTTCAAATAATTTTTTGTTAATGCATTTTCTACCAAAGTCTCGGCTAATTTTGGGTCTATACCAATACGTTGATTATTAATAAAAAGTTGTGTATTAATAATCTTTTCTTCGCAAAAATTTGCCAAATAAATTTTGTAAGAACACACCTTAGATTTTGTTTGCGCACAATTTGATTTTATAGGAGAAGCATATACATAAGACTCCTTTTCAGATAATCCACAACAACCCATTGAAGCACAATGTGCTTGAACAATTGAACCATCATCTAGTTCTATATCCGCAACATAAGGGGTTTTACATAGTTTTGATGGTCGCGATACAATTTTAACCAAAACCAAATCATTTAACTTAGCAAGCATATTTAATTAATATGTAATATTAATAATTTATAATAAAAGTTATTAATATCAATTTTTTTAGAAGTTAGTAAGCAGTTACTAATTTTATAACTAATAAGAAACATTTATTAAGTTCCTGGGAGTTTCATCCATGTCGGTCCGGGTGCTGCCGCTGCTCCGGCTGGTGCTACTGCTGTTGGTGCTACTGCTGTTGGTGCTACTGCTGTTGGTGCTACTGCTGTTGGTGCTACTGGTGCTACTGGACGCGCAGGAGCAGGCGCAATATTAGTATACAATTTGTCAAAATTTTTACTAAAAACATTGCCAAGTGCCTTTTTCACTTCTGGTAATGTTAATGATCCGCCGGTAAAAAACCCACCCGAGGCAGCACCTGCTCCAAGCATGCTTTTAACTCCTTTATCCACTACAAGTATTGTAATACAAGGAACAAATGGTGTCGTTGATGCTTCATCCCAAGTTTTAAATTGAGAATTTTTTTCCGGTTCCAAATATTTAACAATCTCTGAAACCTTACGTTGTCCAAAATTAATATTGGGAAAACCTCTATATGTATTAATTAATTCGAACCAATCAGTATTAACAAAACTATTATTCATTGAACCATTAGAATCGGTCCAAAGCATTACATCTATTACCGGACCGATAGGTGTAAAATTTTCAACTGAAAAATTATTAGCACAAGAAAATAATATTACAATTATTGCAATTAATAATCCTAAAATTATAAATAATTTTGTAAAAGACATATTATTTTTCATACTTTTAAAAAAATTAACTTTAACCATATATATAATAATATATTATTATTTATTATATTAGCAATTTATTAGTTTCTTCTAAATGGTGCTAATATTATTTTAATTAGCATTAACATATTCAAAATAATATTCATCAAATTCCTGACTGGAAATATGTGTTTGTAATCTTAGAATATGTTCTTTAGTATAAACACCACTTTCTTGATTTCCAGATACAATAGCAGTATCTAAAATATATTTTATACAAAATTGTGCTGTTAATTTTTGTGTGCTAAGCACTACTTTTTTATTTAAAGTATTAATATTTTTTTTTAATATATCTAGGCTATATGTTTTGTTACATAAATCAGAATCTGATATTGTTTCATGGATATAAGAATCCATATTACACTTTATAATATATACTTTATAGTATAAACTATAAAATATATATTATCAATTTTATATTATTAAAAACACAAAATCAAATATTAAAATATTAGTTAATTAGAGCATTTAAACCGGCAAGTGTTCTATCTCCTTCTAATTCTTTTAGTTTATTATTATTTTCATCTAATAACAATATAGTAGGAAAACCAGAAATTTTGTATTTATTCATCATTTCTCCAGCATCCGCACTTTCTATTTTATAAGTAGGTAGTGGAGAAGTTTGCTTGAACTCATCCCATATAGGAGAAAAAGAGACACAATGCGGGCAACCGTTCATAAAAAAATATACTACCTTTTTTCTTCTATCATTTTCAATGTTTCCATTATTTCCGAAGTTTTCAATATTCAAATTTGTTAATACATATTTATAAAAAAAATAAACTATTATTAATAACGCAACTATATATAATATAGAGTCAAGTGGTTTTTTAAACGACAATCTTTTTTTAAAAGTATTCAAAAGATTCATCATATAATTTATATT
>Ga0209355_1000088_pt1 | contig 52348 bp, 101 predicted proteins | sample LauGreSBDMM110SN_3_FD_187563 | JGI IMG/M metagenome (GOLD analysis project Ga0209355, IMG submission 187563) | Freshwater lake microbial communities from Lake Michigan, USA - Sp13.BD.MM110.SN (SPAdes) (version 2) | ecosystem: Environmental > Aquatic > Freshwater > Lake | place: Lake Michigan... | reverse complement strand
GATTTTAATAATAATAGTATAAATAATGGTAGACAAAATTGGCCAGCAGGTGCTCTTAGTATATTTATAGTTGGATCAATAGACTCAAATGGAAACTCTGTTGGTACCGAAGTAAGTATAACTTCAACAAATAATGGTGGATATTTTTATGGAAGCGACCAGGTTCCAAGTAATGATTATACAAACCCACCAGCGTTGCATCTTCAAGCCCCAAGTCAAACACTTGCTTTTCGTGTTGCCAATTGGAGTGAGGGAGCAGTTACTCAGGTTAAATTTTCCGTTTATGCAAAAAATGGAGATGCCACTGCTATGGTTAGACATACAGATGGAACAACATATAACTTTACAATTCAAGACAATGTTAATTCAAATTATCCAGGATTTGTTCATCAAGAGGTTTTAGATGCGCTTCCTGGTAAACAAATTCATGAGATATATTTTTGGGCAGACAACAATGACTGGTACATTATTGATAATGTAATTATAAAAACTATTATAGGTAGTGGTCCAAGCCAAGAGTCAAGTGATGCAGTTGCCTCAGCGCAGGCTGTATACAATAATAAACTAAGTATTTATAATCAAGAGGTTTCAACATTAAATGGTTACAATCAAACCTTAACTAATAAAACAACTGAGGCTGAGAATGCAAGTTTAAATGTTGTAACGGCATTACAAAATAAAAACAATGCTATTAGCGCATACAATCAAGCAATCAGTAATGTTAATAGTGCCATTGATAACGCATGGCGTTACTATGACGAGCAACTACAAAGAGAAATTCAATCTGCTATTGCACAAGCAGCAGCCAACGCTGCAGCCAATCAGCCTACCCCAGAACCAAGTCCTGAACCAACTGCTGAAGAGCCACCTACTCCTGAGCCAAGTCCAGAACCAACACCAGAAGAGCCTCCTACACCAGAGCCAAGCCCTGAACCTACGGCAGAAGAGCCTCCTACACCAGAGCCTTCTCCAGAGCCTACAGTGGACCCTACAGAGGAGCCTACACCTGAGCCTACCCCTGAGCCTACCCCAGAAGAACCACCAACTCCAGAACCTACTCCAGAGACAACTGAGGAGCCTGCCCCAGAACCATCTCCAGAGCCTGGACCAGAACCAAAGCCAGAAGAGAATCCTTGGAATGAACCAGATGTAGAAATTACTGATGAAGTGTTAGCAGCACTGGTTCCTGAAAAGGGAACTGGAACAGAAGAGGATCTATCTAATGTTATTGCTAACCTTACAAGCAGTGATAATAAGTTAGTTACTCTTTCCCCTGAACAAGTAACAGCAGTTAGCCAAACACTTAGAGCATTGACTCAAGAAGCTAAGGTTGAAGTTGCACAAGACCTTGGCATTAAGCCTTCGGAAGTTGCACAGATTGCTGAGCAGATGAAGTCTAACCCAGCACTGGCAGAAGCATTCGTTGAGTTCTCAGATAGAGAGGCGGAGGCAGGAGAAACTCCAATGCCATTTACATTAGCAGATGCAGTAACAGAAGTACAAACAGAAGCATTCTTAGCAGACCCACTCGGAGCAGTATTTGCGGTGGACCCAGTAGAACTACTATCTAATTTCTCTGAATTAGGTATGGATATGACAGATGATCAGAGAGAAAAAGCGCAAGAAGTAATTGTCCCAGTGATCATAGTATCACAAATTGCAGGGGCAATGATAAGGAGGAACAGATGAAGATAATCAAAAAGGCCTTTAACCTATTGGGCAAAGCAGTAAAGGGATTAACTAAATGGTTTAAAGATGCAGGTATGGAATTAATTGCACAAGCATTTACCCTCCTTGGCTTCTTTATTGCATGGCTAACTTTGACGGGATCAGCAAGAGACATTGTTGGCATTGCTGTTATGGCAACAACAATAATTTGGCTAATTACAATCCCTCTAAGAAAGGATAAATAATGGCAAAAGCAAATATAGAACAACCAACCCAGGTAGGCTCAGGAGCAATTGCAAACATCAATAATATAATAATGCGTATTGTTGCTGTCTTTGCAGCTTCTGGATTATCTGTAATTGGAGCAGGAGCAATTGTAGGAATTGAAACCTACAAGGCAGTTATATTAGCTGGAACTTTAGGGGTAGCAACAGTAGTAGAGAAGCTTGCCCGTGGATTTCTAGATGATGGAAAACTGACAATATCAGAAATTAATTCAGCTTTTTCGGCAGTAGATAAAAAAGCTAATAAGCTATAATTCTAGTAAACAGTCATAGAAATGGTATAATATTCCTATGACACAAGGTCTTTAATCGATTAGGAGAATAGTATGACAGCAGCACAAGGCTCAGCAGCAAGACTGGTAGAAGTTGCATTGGCAGAAGTTGGAACCATTGAGGGTCCAAAAGACAATGAAACAAAGTACGGTAAGTTTGCAAAGGCAAATTTTCAACCATGGTGCGGAAGTTTCTGCATGTGGGTGGCAAATAAAGCAGGCGTAAAAATTCCTAATACAGTTTACACTCCAGCAGGAGCACAGGCATTTATTAAAGCAGGTGCATGGCAGATGGCAGAAGCAGCAACACCAGAAGTTGGAGATATTGCTTATTTTGATTTCCCATCAGACGGTGTCGATAGAATTTCTCATGTAGGAATTGTTGTTGCTGTTAATACAGATGGCACAGTAGATGTTGTAGAAGGAAATACATCTTCAGATAAGAAAGGCGATCAAAGAAATGGCGGAGAATGTTGCCTCAAGAATCGTGCTTACAAGAAGAAGAATGGGTCAAAGCTTCGCAGAAGCCAGGTTGTTGGAATTGTAGGATTTGGAAGACCAAAATTTGCAGCTGTGTCAAAAACCGCAGACGAAGCTAGACTTGGGAAGCCAGTTGCTAAAAAAGCAGCACAAAAATCTGGTGGCGGAAAAACTTCAGCTGTTAAATAAATGAATAAGTATTTAATTAAGCTAGAAATTTCAGCAGAGGTAGAAGCTTTTGATGAAAATGATGCAAAAGAATACATCTCGGATGTATTTGGCACAGACGATGAAGTCAAGTCTGTAAAAATTGCATCAATAAAAATAAAAGGGGACAAAAAATGAAATCACTATATGACCTAGAGCTAAATGCAGCAGACGGTACACCAGATTTTTTAAAGAAGCATAAAGGCAAGGTTACAATGTTTGTCAACACTACAGTTGGTTGCGGAAATGCAAACCAGATGGAGGTTTTAGAGTGGCTTCAGCGAAAGTATAAGGACAGAGGCTTTGAAATTGTAGCTCTTCCAACTAATGATTACTGTGGTCCAGGAGTTACAAAAGGTGCTTGGTCTCAGGGCTTAGTTGAGGGAATGGATTCTCAAAACTATGGCTGCGATGTTTATGGAACAACATTTGGATTTTCTGAAAAGGTAAACTCAATTCCAAATAAAGAAGCAGTTGGAGATCTTAATGGAATAGATGAGCCATTCGGGGAGCCAAGCGAAGTTTTTATTGTAATTTCTGATCACGCAAATCATTTATGGGGTAAGGCTCTTGAGCTAGGTATACAGTTCCCCTTTAACCAGTACTACTCATGGTGGCTATGTCAAGGATTTTATTCAGGAGCAATACAGTCTGCAAATTTTGAGAAGTACCTTGTAGATAAAGATGGTTTTGTAGTTAAACACTATTCTCCTTCAGTTCTCAACCTAGATGTTGAAAAAACACTAAAAGAAAACCTGATGAGTGATTTGGGTCTAGACTACGGAGACTTTGGATCAGATCTATCTAGAATAGAACATAGCCCTAATATTTCAATAGAAGAGGGTGGCAGAGCGGAACTTGCCGCAGACCATGTATTAATGGTTTCACACAGACAACAAATTGCACCAGGACCAGGTCATGGAAGATCCTACAAGCTTTTTGAAGAAGAATGGTCAGTTGTTTGCTCACACATTGAAGAATTACTTGATGGTGAAGTTTCACTAATTAATCCAAATAAGTAACAAAAACAGTTGACAACGGCTGTTCTATTCCTGTATAATAATATATAGGTATAAAAAAGACAAATTGGACAAATGCTACACTTATATGAAAACGGAGTAGAAATTCTAAGGAATAGAATTCCTAAGAATAAACTTGATTTATACTGGAACAATTATAGTTTAATTGTTTGGGAGAAAAATAATAGCGGATATTTTGACACCAAAGGTATTTATAAAAATAATTCCTGGGGAATCGCAAATGAGTTTCCAGTCAATTCAAAAGGGGCTTGGACTCTTCCGCTAAAGTATGTCAAATATTTTAAATGAATTAGATTCAGACGAGCAATCAATAAGATGGTGGCATTTAGCTGCATGCAATGGCATGGAGACTAATCTATTTTTTGATCAGTACGAGTCTGATGTTAATATGGCTAAGGCTATAGACCAATGTTGTTTATCATGCCCAGTAATGTTAATGTGCCGCGACGCTGGAATTAAAAATAATGAGTACGGAGTTTGGGGTGGTGTATTTTTGTCATCTGGCTTAATGGATAAAATGAAGAATGCACACAAAACAAAAGAAGTATGGAAACAGATAAAGGCAAAACAAAATGTCTAATGTTTATGACAACAATCATTTTAAATATGGAATAAACCAGTGGACTGGTGAACCAAATAAGCCAGTTTTTTATAACGCAGAAATGAAAAAAAAGCTATGGGAATTAAATAAACCAATGTTTTTACTTATGGATGTTGTTCAGTACCCAGATTTTTTAGCATTAAGATTGTATGAAGATAACTTCATTCAGTTTGACGGAATAGAAAAAGAAAAAGTAATTGATTACGTTTCAAGAGCAAAGAAGCTACTGGAATCTTACGGGGTTAGAGTAGAATTAGAAGGAAGGCCAATGGCGTGAGTGAACTAAAATCAGAACATCTTTCAGTTGTGGACAATTTTTTGAAAGAAAATTCAAATGGTAGCACACACTACATGCTAACTATTGCAAGAGATGGAGAAAGCCCAGCTAGATCAATTTATCATTACAACGGCCCAATTGATGTAACCGAAGCTTATAATAAATACACAGACTGGGGATTTGCAAAAGAATATCTAACTGTAACAATGTATGGCCCAGGTGGACAACTTGCACAAAAGGTACTTCGTAGGTCATCTGGCGGAACCCAAGGAGACTGCACCTTTGTAAGAGAAGACTACATAAAGGCAGAAGGTATCATATTAAAATATAAAGGTGATATGCAAGAGGACAAATATAAGAGCCTAGTAAAAGATTTTGCTGGGCTATTTTCAAGAGACAACATCAGATTTGATGTAAGTCGTTTTTTTAAAGAAACAGAATGTGAAGAGGTTTTTGAATGAGTGAAAAGATATTTTGTTATTCATGTAACAAAACAAAGAATAAGCTGAACCTAAAAAAATCATCATTATTGACAATTAATTTGTTCTTATGTCAGACATGTATAGACAACAAGTTTGAGCCTAGATGGGTAGTATTAATTGCTGGCAGACAAAATGGACATGAGCATGTTAAAGATTTTATACAGAAAAAAAGATATATCGGTACAGAAATTGCAGCATCTGAGCTATTAGTTTAAATTAAATATACTGTATAATACAGTATATAATGGAAATATCATATATCACCATAGTGGTTTCAATATTAGCAGCAAGCTTGAGTGGTTTTGGTACCGCCATCGTTGCTGGTATTAGAGACGGCAAAAAAGAAAAAAATAGGCGGGAAGAGAAAGAAAAAGACCAGCTCAGATTAGATATGAAAGATCTTAAGATTGAATTATATCAATTAGAGAAAGAGTTAACTGAGTGGAAAGATAAATATTATAGGGCAATACAGGATTTAATTGAAATGAAGTCTGAATTAGATAATGTAATTAATCAATTAAATCACTTGGAATATCATGAGATCCTGGACACAGAATAATTAAAATAGTACAATAAAGGCATGACTTGTATTGTTGCAATTGCCCAGGGTGGTGTCGTTTATATGGCATCAGACCATGCTGCCTCTGACGAAAAAAGTGGTTGGATCCTGGCAAGAAAAGAACCAAAGTGTTTTAAAGTTGGTCAGTATGCTATTGCATTTACAGATTCATTTCGCATGGGGCAAATTCTTCAGTACATGTGGACTCCACCAAAATACACACCAACAAAAACTAATTCTGGATTAGATAAGTTTATGAGAACTAAGTTTGTTGATTCAGTCAAGGCTGCATTTAAAGAGCATGGATATGGAAGCATCGGATCCGCCTCTGAGGAAGATACTGGCGGAATTTTTATAGTTGGAGTATGTGGTAGACTCTTTACCATAGATGAAGACTTTCATGTTGGAGAAAATATAGTTAATTATATGGCGGAAGGAAGCGGCGGATCAATAGCGCTTGGAGCCCTTCATGCAACAAAGAAACAACAAAACCCAAGACTAAGGCTTAAAGCAGCATTAGAAGCAGCAACTGAGTTTAACATGAGCGTGTCTGCTCCCTATACATATATTCAAGTTTAGTGTATACTTAGACAATGGACATCAACGACTTAAGACCAGACTATTCTCACTCAATGGACGTAAGAGGTGTACCAACACATGTGTGTCCATGCGGTTGTGAAATATGGAACCTTAAAGTTCTTTTTGAGGATTGTGAAATTGCAACGTACTTTTTAGACATGGAGTGTGCTAATTGTGGCACACTAGCAACGGCGCCAACGCCACTGGATAGAGAAGAATAAATATGAGATCGCAAAGAAGAATTGATATGCTAGAGCTTGAACTATATAAGCTTAGAATTGAATTAGATATAATGCATGAGATTATGAGCAACATTATTAATACTCAGCAACAGGCGTCAGAAGCAAGAAATATGGATTCTGGTAAATGGTATCCACGCAAGCCCCCAACACAAAACTAATAATCTATTGACAACCATCGCTGAATTTAGTAGAATTAGCTTTATGAAAAAACTAATAACTATGGCAATTATTGCCAGCACACTCGCTATCACCACAATGCCTGCACAGGCAAACCTAAAGCCAAAAACAGTTGTCCCAACATTGGCTATTTTAGACACAGCGCTAGACACATCAATCCCATCAATTAAGTCAAGACTAGTTGCTGAGGTATGCATTTTAGATTGGCCATCATGTCCAAATAAAACTAAATTTATGGAGGGCGCAGGAGCATCAGTTCTTCCAATTAGTATGTTATCAACAAATAATTTTAACCATGGAACACAAATGGCTTCTGCAGCAATTGCATCTAACCCAAATATTAATATTGTATTTATTAGAATTGTTGGTAACACAACAAAAGGCGGACAGCAAACTTATGGTCTAAACACTCTTGTAAATGCTTTAACATGGGTTAATAATAACAAAGCTAAGTACAATATTGTAGCAGTTGCATCATCTCATGCTACTAATGCTCCAGTTATTAAGCGCAGTGCAACATCTGCTTATTGTTTACCAACAGCAGTTGATACAGTAGTTTCTAATTTAAATAACTCTGGTGTACCAGTATTTTTCCCTTCTGGAAATAGTGCTGGAAATCCAAGTATGAAGGGCAAGATCGAGTGGCCAGCATGTATTAGCCAGTCAATTGCAGTTGGTGGAGTTGAAACTCTAAATCTAGATAAGCCTCAAGTTTCTTTAACAAGTAACTATGATGTAAACCTTGTAGATCTATGGGGTGAAATCCAGCAGCCAACTATTTATCCTGGAAATGTTAACGGGTATTCTTATGGAACATCTGTTTCCGTTCAGGTAATTGCTGCAAAGTACGTACACCTTAAGACTACAAAGCCTACATTAACATCAGCACAGCTGATTTCATTAATGAAGACTGCCTCTGATCCAGTAGAAAACTCTTATGGACAAAATGTTTATCTGTTTAAGTTGAGTAAAGTAATCAATGGATAGTAAGTTAACTATCCTTGAAGAAATAATCAAGGACATTGGTGAGGAGTTGTACCAGAAATGGTACAACGCCCTTGCCATTGAAGATAGAACAGAAGAAGCATCAAAAGCAATGTCTGCAAATGCTGGTGAGACAGCATTATGGGTTATTCAAACATTTATGAATAAGTTTAATAATGCAGCGGATGAACTAAAAGGAGAGTAAGTTGATAGTTACAGATGAAAGCTTTGATAGAGTATTAGATTCTCACAATCTAGTCCTTATTGATTTTTGGGCTCCATGGTGCGGACCATGCTTAAAGGTGTCTCCAATACTAGATGAGATATCTAATGAGCGTGGATTATGGGTCGGCAAACTAAATGTTGATGAGAATCCTATCAAATCAGCAGAATACTCTGTAACTTCTATCCCTTATATGGTACTATTTAAGTCTGGGAAGCCAGTAAAAACTATTACTGGTGCAAAACCTAAGCATGTAATGCTAGAAGAGTTTTCAGAATGGATCTAGAAAATATAGATGAAGACCATTTAGAGTTTGAAATATGGCTCAAAAATGGTTATGACAGGGGTTGGGTGTCTGATGTATTTTGCGATACGCATGACGGTCCCCCTCTGACAGATGAAGAAATGCAAGAATGGGAAGAAGGAGGAGATCCCTGCTCTTTCCATGTAAAAGTAAATGCACTACACTAAATTTCTGTAATCGCAAAGATGACAGAGGAAATAAGGAGAATAAATTAAATGAACTCATTTAAGAAAATCGCACTAGCCATGGTTGCAGCCATGACTTTGGGCACAATGGTAGCAACACCTGCAAGTGCTGCTGTAATGACAGTCGCTGTATCGCTTGACACTGTAGCAAACACTACGGCATCAGCAATTGCAACGCCTGCCTCATTGCCAGTACCTGCAGACAACTCAGTTGATGCAGCTGACGCACTAAAGTTTATTGCAACAGTTGATGTTGGAACAAGTGTTTCAGTCGTAGCAACAAACGCAACAATCGTGTCTGCACTACACACAACTGCTGCACCAGTAGGAGCAACATCAGGATCATCATCCTTGACAATTGCAACTGGTACAGGAACAACAGCAACATTTTATGTCTACACAAAGACAACAGCAATTGGTACAGTTGTAATCACAAATCAGGGTACAACTCTTACCTACTACGTACAGGGAACTGCTGGTAAGATTAATACTCTTACAGTATCTGCCCCTACCGCTGGTGCTGCTGGCACAAAGCAAGACATCTCAGTAACTGCAACAGACACATTTGGAAACAAGGTATCTGCTAAATCAATTACTGCAACTGTATTTGCTTCAACAGCAGTTATGGACACAGCAACAGTAACAACTGGTGCTACACTTTCAGATTTTGGAGTTGCAAAGTTTGTTGCAACACTTCCAGCAACTGGAACACGCTCACTAATCACATTTTCACCTACAACATCATCAGATGCAACAACTGTAGATGTAGTTGGTCTTCCTGCTCGTGCACTAGCACCATTTGCAGAAATTACAGTTCGTGATCTAGTTTCAGAACTTGCAGCACAAACTGCTGCTAAAGATGCAGCACTTGCTGCTAAGGCAATTTCAGATGCTGCAGTCGTAAAGGCTGCTTCAGATGCTGTTGCTGCTAAGGCTGCTTCAGATGCTGCTCTCGCAGCAGAGAAGGCTGCTTCTGCAACTGCACTTGCTGCCGAGAAGGCTGCTTCTGCTAAGGCACTTGCTGATGCAAAGACTGCTTCAGATGCAGTTGTCCTTGCTAAGGATGCAACTATCGCTAAGTTAACAGCAGATAATGCTGCTGCACTTAAGTCAATCAAGGATGCTTTCAATTCACTTGCAAAGAAGTGGAATGCAAAGAATCCAAAGGCAAAGGTTACTTACGTTAAGTAATTAGTTTATTAATGGGGCAGGTGCACGTGCCTGCCCCATTATTAATATTATGATAAAATAGATATTATGGAATGGGATCATTTTCACGTAATTAAAAAAAAGATTTTAAGAGAATTAATAAACGATATGGAAAATTTAGAATTTCCACCAGACTGGAGACCTAAAGACGTTTTAGCTCTCGTAATTAAAAAAATAAAAGAAAAAGAGGAATCATGTTAAAGAATTTAAAAAATTGGTTAGGGTTCAACTCGGTTGAATCTCAAGTTGAAGCAATGCTAGAAGAGATTAAAACTTCAGCTAAGAAGGCACCAGCGAAGAAGGTTGCTAAGAAGGCACCAGCGAAGAAGGTTGCTAAGAAGGCACCAGCGAAGAAGGTTGCTAAGAAGGCACCAGCGAAGAAAACTTCTGGCGGTGGCAAAGGGTCTGTAGCTCTATAATGGAATCAAAGAAAAGAAGTTTTTATAAATCAATTACTTGGCCAGCAGTTCATATTGGATTTGTTAGCACACTAGTTTACTTCTTTGAAATGGCTATTACTGGCGAAGCCCACTGGGAGTACGCTGGCACATTTGCAATTATTTACACTGCATGCGAAATGATAGGGTTTTTTCTACATGAAAGAGCATGGTCAAAATTTGGCGGGAAATTAAAGTAGTGGCAAAAAGAAAATCAACTGCGTTTAATGACACTCAGATCAAAGATGGAAGAATTGTCAGATTAAGAAAAGATGGCAGAATCAAGGCAGACCTTGGCCCATATACTCCAAAGAAAGCGAGTATTAAAAAAATACCCAATGTTTAGTGGATTTTGTGAAATAAAAAACTGTAATAATGTAGCGACTAGGCTGTCTTCTAAGCCAGAGGGCGGAATAATAGACATTTGCGATGATTGCTGGCATGAGCAATACAAGTCCTAATCAACTAAATGCTATAATAGTTCTATAAGCGGAATACTAGTCCCGCTTAAATAAATAACCTATAGGAGTAATACCATGTCAGACGGAAAAGATTTAAAAGGATTTAACGAAACAGGCGAGCAGTCAGGATCAAACGATCTAAACCTACACCTGTCAGATGCACCTGCTGCAGCATTCCCATCAACGGATATGTCAAACCAGGCACAAGCACAAGGCCCAAAGTAATATGTGCGTTGAGTGTGGATGCCAAAGTGTTGGCAGTGAGACTGGCATAGTTCCAGTTTCAATCATAGACAAAACATCTCAGGGAAACTCTGGAGTTACTCTAAGCATGACCTCAACTCCAGAACAAAGAGAAAGGTTTATCAACGAATAATGTGTAAAGATTGCGGATGCGGAAAAGACGAGCAAATTCAAAATGAATCAGCTCCAACTCCAGCAAGTAATAATGTTGTAACTATATCACAAATAAAGGGTGCCTAGTGTCAGAAAACGTTGTAAACTCTAACGATACGCCAAAAAGAAATCCTTCTCAGGGTAAATTTAAATCAGGCATACAAGAAAAAAGACCACCAATGAAAATTGATGTTAATAAGCATGGAATTAGAAGAGAAACACCAGCTGTTCCTCAAGCACCTAAAAAATTTGGTAGAAAGAAGGTTTAGTCATGGAAGCATTATCACAGCAATCAAGTCAGCTTGCAGGTAAACTCTTAGGCGGAGGAGGTACTGGGATTTGGCAATATGATAACTTTCTTTCTAAAGAAGAGTGTGAAGAGTTAATTAAATTCTTTAACGCAAACGAAGAGGAGTGGAGATTCATTTGTTTTTATGGATCATACGGAATGCATGTTGTTTCTCCATTTACTAAGGAGCATGGAACTTCTATAACTGAAGAGTATATGGCTAACCTAAGAGAAAGAATGATTCAATATTGTTCTGACGCTGCTGGTAGACCAATGAAAATTAACAGCATGCATGCACAAAAGTGGGAGCTTGGTGCTTACGCTAACGATCACTCAGACAACACAGACCTTGATGGCGAAGATATGGGCTGGGCAGACAACAAGCAGTACTCTGGCATATACCTAAACAGCCAGCCAGATTACGAAGGTGGGGTTTTAAAATTTAGAGACCACGGCTTAGATGTTGTTCCACCTGCTGGATCTTTCGTATCATTCCCTGGCGGAGTAGAAAACATTCACAGCGTGTCGGAGATTACTGCAGGAACTAGATACACAATAGTAATCTTTTGGGATTATGCGGATGCATGGTACTCAGAAGCACAGCTTCAAGAGTGGGAAAAATTAATTTTTAAAGAAAGAATTCATCAATATCAATTAAAGCAGCAATGGAAGGATAAGGTAGCTCATCCATTACTAGAAAATCCTTACGCTGGAGTAGATAACTCAGAAGAATTACCAGAGGGATTAATGGAAAGCTTGACTTCTGCAGACTTAAAGTGCAATGCTAGAAGAAATCAAGAGGCAGTAATTAAAGCTGGTAAGGTTCCAGCAGGAGTAATTGTTGATCAGATAATTACAGAGGAAGATGTTTGATTTAGAAAAGTCTGTCAAGCACCACGGTACCTTTATTTTCGGTTCTCCAGAAAATTCGGAGGGGATCAATAAAGAAGGCGATGCCTATGATTATTCTTTTATGACAGAAACTGGTAAGGTTTCGTATGTAAAGAGCAATGAAGAGTCGTATCTGGTTACTATAAACAATATCATTTCAGATAAGATTGAAACAAGAGTACTTAGCTTAGATCAACTTACTAAATGGTTTTATGATCTATCTAACCAGTACTTTAAAGAAAACATAGAAGAAATAAAATTGGAGAGCTAAAAATGGAGTTTAATGAAATTGAAGATTCTGTTGGTTCTGATAGAGACAAAAACTTTAAAGAATATTTTATTAAAAATAAAGAAATTCTAGAAGACCGAAAAGTTATAATTGATAAGGAACTATGGTATATACCTAACTTTTTAGAAAAAGAAGAGTTAGAGTATCTTAAGCCATTCTGTGATGAGAAAACTGGCTGGTACTTAACTTCTAGATCTAGTTCTATTAGAAATAAATTTATTGGCGTTAATTACAGAATACATCCAGAAGGCACAATATGCCCAACACGCGGAATAGATCTAAGTAATAGTGCAATATTTCCAGAAGAAACTGATTCAAGATACCACCCAGAGCTATTCTATAAATCTGAAGGAGTATTTGATAGAATGAAAGTTGTGCTTCCAAATAGATTGAACGAAGATACAACTCTACAATCTTTTTGGCCTCTAGATGATTCTGATCATAGCGGTGCATATCAGTGGCATTGGGAAAAGAGCATGGCCGCAGAGCTTGGTGATCCAGACTTTAATGATTTTGGAATGACTGCAGCTTGGTCTATTTATCTAAATGATGATTTTGAAGATGGCCAGCTTGAATTTGCTTACAAGGCATATGTTATTAAGCCACAGCCTGGGATGTTAATATCAATACCAATGACAAAAGAATTTACTCACCGTGTAACTCCAGTAAAAAATGGAGAAAGACATACTCTTTATGGTACATGTTTTCAAGATTTAAATGATAGAGATATTTCTAGCGGAGAAACCTGCTAACTATTGACTATCCATATTTATTATAGTATAATTAATATATGAAAACACTTATTATTATTTTTATTTTATCTTTAGCCGTGTGCGGCTATCTTGGATATAGAATCTATCAGGAAATTTCTGCAATTATGGAGGCAAAGAAAATACACGATAAAATGGTTCAGGATAATTTTTGGGCAAGCCAACAGTCTTTTGAGGAGTAAAAATGATCAAGCCCTTCGGTAACCTTCTGTTAGTAAAAGAAGATAAAGTTGAAGATAGGACCACATCATCTGGTATAGTGCTTATGGCCTCACTAAGTGAGTCTAATCTTAGAACTGGTAAGATAGTTGATCTTGGCAATGGCGAGCATAACTATAAAGGTGAGCTTATACCAATTAATGGATTAGATATTGGTGATAGCGTGTATTATAATCAAAACAGTGGAACTGATATTGAAGATGAAGACGGAGAAAAGTATTTGCTTTTGAATACAAAAAGCGTACTAGCAATTAAGGGGTAGAGTTGAGAAAGCTTTTTAATTTTAAAACAATGTCTACTGCAGTTGTTCTTCAGGTTAAAACCAAATCCCCAGAAAAATGGCTTCTTATAGACAGAGAAACTGGTCAAGTTTATCAAGGAAACGAAAGCGGGCATTGGGATAGATTAGATCCAGTTATAAAATATACTGATGATTCTACTATATTGTAACTAATTTAGCGAAAAAAGTGCGGCGGAAAATAGAAGGCTATTGACAGTACCTGTCATATATTATATAATTAACTATAATGATAAATAAAATGATATGTAAAATTAAAGGACACACCCTTGTAGCAGCAGGCACATGCCCATATACTGGATCAACATATCAATATTGTGAAAGATGTAAGGCCATGATTCCAATTCAGGTGGCAGTATGAAAGAGCCTAAGATTATGAAGATGGACTGGCGTCCTTTAGGATATTGGCCAGTTTATAAAGATGGAAAACTTACATGGGAAAAGGATCCAAAAGATGATTGAATGGTTATCAAGACGTATATTTAGCTGGACAGCACTTAGAGAGTATATCTTTGAAGAGGTTCACCTGTATGATCATTTAGATACAATTATTAATGATCCAGAAGGAATGAAGATTGCATCATCTAGCTGGATGGAAGGCGACATGTGGTATGGCTGGAACTATGATAGTAACGCCAAGCGTTACTACTTCGATGACATAGGCAATAAATCCCTTATTGGTTTATGGGAAGATCAATGGTTAAGTAAGGCTGAGGGTCCGATTCCTTCACCTGGAGCTTAATGCCTAAACATTGGGAGGATAAATCTCAATGGATCACACATTGCCCTATATGCTTTTGTGCAGTTACACATCAACTATATGACTTCCATATGCAATATCATGAAAACTTAATTTCAGTTAACCAAACTGACACAACTGATGGTATAATAGATATCTAACGATAAGGATATAATATGTGGTGGTATTCATGGATGCTAGCTATAATTGGCGTAGCTGGAATATATTTTGTCGGCAGAAAAGATAAATGGGGATGGTTTGTATTACTGTTTAATGAATGTCTGTGGATAACATATGCAATCATAACCAAAGAGTATGGATTCATATTCTCAGCCATTGCATATGCTGCAGTTTATATTAGATCTTATATACACTGGTCTAAAGAGCCAGTAAACAAAATACATTTGTAGGGGGAACAGATGGCATATTCTAGATTTACAGATAGTGATATATACATATACTCACATGTGGGTGGATGGATTGAGTGTGCAGCATGTTGGCTAAATGAAGGTTCAGATGAATATTCCTTATTTTCAATGTCAGAAGAGATTAAAGATGATGGACATTTAATAGCACACATTAGAGAGCATATTAAGGCAGGTCACGATATGCCAGAGGGGCTCCTAGAGGAGATCCTTGCAGATGATAAAAGATATGGTAAAATATAACTATGGATAATATTGAAAAAAAGTATGAAGACTGCGGATGCGAGACATGCAAGAAATTAGACGTGTCTTGTGACAAATGCCCTGATTGTTCAAAGGGTGAAATGGACAAGGCTGAAGAGCTTTCAGATGAAGATATCTCAAAGAATTACGAGTCAGAGAACCCAGATGAAGACAAATGGGATAACATTGAAAAGGCTTGCTGGAGCGGATACAAGCAGGTTGGTATGAAAGATAAGGGCGGAAAGAAAGTCCCTAACTGCGTACCTGTAAAGAAGTCTCTATTTGGCACAGAAGGACCCCAGAGCCTCATACCAAGGAACAAGTAATATGGGGATACTAGATAACCTTGAAGCATATCTAGAAAAGGCGGACAAGACAGAATCATGTCATTTCTGTCAAGGTAAAGCTAAATATAATGATGTAGTTGAATTAGATCAATCTACATATGATGTAGTAGGCGTATGTGAAAGACATTCATTTAAAGGATTAAGTTCATAAACGAAACAATTTACGTATCTATAGCAGCCTGCAAGGAAGAGTTTTTAGTTCAAACAATCAAAAGTGCACTGGCTAACGCAGATAATCCAGATCTATTGTATTTTGGAATAGCCAATACGGTTATAGAGGAAAAAGACTTTTTATCAGATTCAATATTTAGCCATCCTAGATTAAACTACATAGATATAAAGTCTAAACAGGCATTAGGCACTGGTAAAAGCAGAATGATGGCCTCTATGTTAAATGAAAGAGATCATAAATACTTACTTCAGATTGATGCCCATAATATTTTTGAAAGAGGCTGGGACAATATACTAAAGCAATACTATAACGATCTGTTAAAGATTTGTGATAAGCCTATCATATCTACAAATCCTGTTAGATGGATAGATGGACCAAACAAAGAAGTATTTTTGCATGAATATTACGGCATAGAGGTAGATCCATTAGATTTTAAGACTGAAGAAAACTTTGCGTCTTTAGGAATAAAAACTGTTACTGTTAATGTTCCTAATTCTGATACGGAAATAATGGATTATGCTTTTATTGACGGAATTGATATTAAGTGGGAAGATGAACAAAAATTTGCTGAGCATGGTTTCATACATGCTGCATTTATGTTTACAGACTTTAAGTTTATTCGTGAAATAATGCATGACCCATCAAACCCATGGGATGGAGACCAGATTAATATATCTTTTAGGGCGGGTACCAGAGGGTACAGAATGTTTACAATTAAGAAATGCATAATTTGGTCTAAGGGTAAGTTTAGCAATGGTAAGCTTTTATCTGACGATGACTGGAGATACCATTGTGGTCGAATTCAAGAATTTGACATTGTTAATTGTAAACTTCACCAATCTGCAATATTTTCTGGGGAGTACCTGGGATATTGGGGAGCACCAGATAAGGAGTCAATTGCTCAGTATTATGATAAGATAGGTATAGACCTATCTAAGAATTTTAAATTAGATCTTGAAAAGATTACATTTCCAAATAGTTAAGGTAATATACGCCGAAAGTGAAGTCGAAAAGTAGAGACCCCCTTGTCAGTACCTGACATAAATGCTATAATAAATACATGTTACAGAGCTTAGAGATACCTGATCCATTTGCTGTATTTGTGGCACACAAGTATGCCAATTTTAAGGGAGCTAAATACGACTTCTTTAGCGGTGAATGGGACATGGCATGCGGTGCATGCAAAGAGCCATTAAACGCTCCAACTAAGAAGATATTGACTAAGATCAGGCTATATCATACTCGTAATGAATGTCTTGGGGGATACTGATGAGCGATGGCATATGCACTAAATATGGGCATGACTTTCAACTAGACCTTGATGGTCAAGTAACATGTACTAATTGTGGGGCTATGGATGATGATATGCTACCTAGACGAACATACAGCGATATTGATCCTGACAGATCAATGCGTCTTAAATTAGTTATAGAAGAGATGCTTAAAGATATTGATATGAGCGGTGAAGAGTGGAATGATCGTGATAAAAACGGGATTCCATATTGGGAAAAAGGCGGGGAGGCCTAAAAATGATAACAATACTAGCTATACTAATCACATGGTATGCAACTAAACTATACTATACAAGGTCATTTACCTTTGATATAGAAGAATCTAATCTAATTAAGGCCACATGCCATAAATGTGCTCGAACAGGATATGTTCACCCAGATAATATTCGTGCTCCATATTACTGCATCTCCTGTAAATAATGGATAAATTCGAATCATCCTATAGTAAGTTTATTAAGGAATATGAGCCATATAAGGTAGCATGTACTCAATGTAAGCAACTATATATCAAGCAAGATGATGACCCATTTATATGCCTTACATGCTCAGCAAGATAGCTGTAGAAATTTAAGCAATTGGGTCCTTACCCATTATATCCCCCCTCCCTTTATCTCCCTTGTATCAGCCTCCTAGAGGCTTATTTAGTGGAGTATTGTGGAGTAAAGTGGAGAATCATACTATCAATTTAGATCCAAATACTATCATTATATCTATCTAAACATATGTATGTAATTGAGCATATCATATGATGGGACGTAATGTCAATAGGGCCTATATAAAGCATATTGGCCAATATTTGTCAATAGCTTTCATATAAAATTCCAGGAAATTTTTTTATTTGGTCGTAAAGAGCAATTTTGGCCCATATATATGGCAAAAAATTCTGTCAGATTTAGCATAATATATATAACATTCTGTTATATTCTATGCACATTCTGACAGATTATATTAGATTTATTATACATTTCCAGGGGTTTTTTATATGTGATCGTAAAGAAGAAATTTGGCCCATAAGATGGGCATATAAAAATGGGACATATAGCTAATTAAAGCCATATGCCCCATAGGGGAAGTTATCTTAGAATGAATCTAAGTCCATTATATATTTAGGGTCTCTTACTCTTGTTTCTTTCAAGGAGTCTATTGTTAGGTTTCTATCCACCGCTCCATATTTTGCTTCCAGCATGTCATTGAGCGCATCTGCTAAAAGCAATCCTTCGGATGTAAATCCTTTATCCCATTCTGACTTTAATCTAAGGGAATTGTATTGAATGATGTATCTAACTAGTTCCATTAGCCTGTCTTGGGTGTATAAGGTATGTTCAGTTGTTAATACGTTTGCCATTACGGCAGGTGAGAAGTTAGCATTGTTTAGATAGTCTGTTAGTTTTTCTGCTGCTTTGAATTCGTTCGCTTTAGCCATTGAGTTCCGCCTTTCGTTTCGATTATACCATTGACCACTGACATTTGTAAATGAAGCGAGGACCCTCCCCTTTCCCGTTTCCCACAGAGAGGAGGATCCCCACACTTAGTTTGTTACTTGACGTTCTTTGTGTCTGAGAAGACTACGCCGTCCTTGGCTGCCTTGCTGATAGCTCCTAGAGCTGCAGCTGAAAAGCGACCACGCTTGCCCACAGAAATTCCCTGGGTCTTGAGGTACTCACGAGTTGTTGTTGGTGTTGTCATTTGTTTGATCCTTTCTAGATCTTTGTTATATATATTATATCCCATTTCCAGGGAATTGTAAATAGGGTACGTAAAGCAAAATTTTTGCCCGTGCCCTTAGATTATGACCGTTATGTCCGAATTGTCCATAACGGCCCAACCTATCTTTATTTAGTTATTATTCTATTTCTTCGATGTTATATGGTTCTATCATATTGCCTTTGTTGCGAGCAGGAAGTTTCTTCCAGTCTTTTTTAGGTGTTGCCTCCGCAGCATACCAAGCCTCATCACGATTCTCTGCAGTTACTACAAGGTAGTACTCCTGAACTACGTCTCCATAGACTTTATATTCCTGACTCATAGTTCTGCCTGCTCTATCTTATCTTTAATTAACTTAGCAATGATGTTGTGTGCCTCGATGTTTTCTGTTTCGGACCCACCCCACAAAAGCTTTTGGGCTGTACTAAGTTGATCGTTTAGATACTTGTCACTCATCTTCATCTTCGTCCTCCTCTTCTTCTTCATCAGGGTCTACGATGTAATCCCTGCTCATCATCCAATCTAAAACTTCTTCTTGATGTTGTTCGGCGCCCCATTCCAAGGAGAAGCCCATTCCAGCCTCTACAGCCTCACACAGGTGGTCCCACATCTCGTCTTGGGTTGCCTTGGCAACATAGGTGTCATCCTCTAGTATATTATTAATTGTCGACCATGTCCATAGCCAAACTAATGATAGACCTAAGTCTGTGTCATCTAGAATTTCTAAACACTTGTTTAGTTTATCTTTATCTTCAGGCTTCATTACGTACTCCAATCGCAAATGATAGTTGGTATGTTAGGTTATATATATCTACTAATGTATCAAGGGCACCTTCACATCTTGTGCGCTCCATAGAATCCATTGCTTCTTCTGATTCTTCTTCTGTCTCAATAGCGCTAGCCAATTCCTTTTCTGCAATTAGCATAAGGTTTTTTAGTTCCCCGTGCATTATATCTAATCCACTAATACCGTAATTAACCAAACGTTGTAAATGGGGCGGGAGCCCAATGTCTTCAGCATTCATCTTATATCCTCTCGTTGTTATTCATTATATCAGTAGCCACTGACAATAAATGACGGGTAGCAATAATTTGTCCACCAAACCAAACAAACTCAGAATCTAGTTCTTTAAACTCCTGAGAGTCCATATCTATATCCTGCATTTGTTTTTCTACATCCTCTTGGTCTTGTTCTAAACTAATTAGATGTATCTTCATATACTCTAGGAATTGAGATGACTTAGTCATGAATATCCTTCTTTCCCGTTTCCCTATTATAAATAGCCATAACTCCGCAGGCACAATAAAAGTATCCTGGAACATCATCGCATTCCCAATAATGATTATGCATTATCAAAATACCCCTCTGCCCAAAGCCCATCAAGAAAATCCTTTGCCATTAACAAATCATTAACTAAGAGTTCCCTGTCTACATATGTAGCGGTGGAATTAATAATATAAAAAAGCTTGGCGTCATGTATAGCATTAGTCATTCGATCTAAATTATCCTTAGTATAACCTAACATTATTCTTCCTCACATTCTAAATAGTATTGGTCGCCTGGATTTAAATCATAGAATAGATTAAATCTACCCTTTAAGTAATTGTTATCTGCCATTTCTGCAAATCTATAATCTGCAAACATTTGGCCTTCATCTAAATTAGAGTTGACCCAATCTTCGACAAGCATTTCTCCTATTTCAGAATATGTTGCGTCTATTACCATTTGGTTTTCATTCTCTAGAAAACTTACATTTGCTTCTGACATTTGCTTTTGAGCCTTTAGTACATCTAATGATTCTATTTTCATTTTGCCTCCGCCTTTCTATATTCGGGTACTTTAGTGTCTAAGTATATCTTATGGGTCTGACATTTTGCTACAGCCTCTAGGTCTGCCTCGCCAAGCCAGTTGCAGTTGCCACAGATTTCTCCGCAATCTTCTTCGCAATACTCCATTTGGTTTGTTGCATCACAATCACGACACATGTTGTCGTATTCTGATTCTGAGATAACTTCTCCACGGAGGAATTCCATTTCTCCACCCCAGCCTGTTTCTTCTTCATATGATAAAGTAAATAGTAATGTTGGGTATTGTGCAGATAGTTTAGATATAGCCCCAAGAGGTCGTGACCATGCAGTATTAAAGTTGTAATGGACTACATGATTTTCAGCGTTCTCATAATCTTCCATAGTTGTATCAGGATACTTATCATCCTCGGCTACAGCCACATCCCACTTAGTACCCCATTCACGGTTATTAAAGTTGTACCAGTCATTGGTCTCAAACTTTATCCAGTCGGCAAATGAAGAGTCGGCGGAACGAGGAGGTTGTCCATGATACTCAGTATCAGATACACCATGGTCTACATATGAATAGATATTATGAAAAGCAAAGATAGGATTAACATACTTACGTTGCTTGATATCAAATGATAAATCACCATTAGATTGAACTGAATAAACAAATGGCTTATTCATCTGCTTGATTAAAGATTTTACTTGCTCAGGATTACCTTCTATAGTTAATCCATTATATACCCAATTTGGCATTTTATATCCTTTCGTTGATAGGTTCTAATTATACAATGGACCACTGACAAATGGAATAGCAAATTGGTGTGATACACACCACATGATTCAGCTTTGTGGTCAAGATCACACAAATTCCTGGGAAATATATTTGACAGTCGTAAAGACAATATGCTACCCTCAAGTCTTTGCGGGCAAAAAGAAACCCCCAGCTAAAAGCTGGGGGGTATGAATATGGCTGCTGATTTCCAACGAAAGAAATAAACCGCTTTACTTAGCGCCTGGCCATAAAGACTAAATAGACGCACCATTTCATTTCTATATTAAAACCAGGACCAAGGTCCTAGGTCTAATTATACCATAACTAGTCGACTGTATTTATCTACAAATGCAGCCAGGGACAATGTAAATACTACCGTGCTCAGGTCCTCTTCATACAGTGTAAAAGTTTGATTGGACCAATCAATAACAGGCACCTTATGCTCATTATCTCCTAATTGATTAATGTAGATACCCCAGCCTGTTTTTTCAGTCCAGTCTTCTCCAATTAGATTAGATATAGCAATTCGTGTTGCATATGATTCATCCTGCCAGCGAGGCTCTGCAGCCTGCACAGCATTGGCCAACTTGGCTAGCATATTATGCCCAGCCCAGTGTCCATATAAAAATACTACATTCTCCTTGGAATCTCTGAATCCAAAGTTCGCTCTATCTCCCATTTTATTCCGCCTTCGTTAGTAGTTGATTCTGCTCGTAATTAAGCAATTGTACCATTTCATGGGCCCAGTCCACAAGAGTCTCGCCCTGTTTATTTTTGTGATGACCACAGAAGTAAAGAGAGAATGCATCTTTCTTTGCTTCCCACATAGCTTGCGCTGCACATTGGTCACACTTAAGCCATTCAGCCATCATAGTTTTCCACCTTCAATCATCTCAGAAAGACGATCAAGGATCCAAGAATCAATGTCGTTGATATCAATCTCTGATAACTTTTCCATTATTTCTTCACGAGCAAATTTATACCCGTCGTCCCAACCATCTTTATAGTCTGACATAATTTCTCCTTAATAACCTGTGGTTTCGTATTCTGATACATAAGATTCAGTTAAGTTGTACTTATCTCTAAGCCTACTTACTTTCTCAATACTACCAGTTCCTATGTTGAAAGTCAATGCGGACATTGCTTCTGGGTCAAGTCCCATAATTTGTGCATCCCAATAAGCCATCTCCATGGACAACCTATTGGGAGCAGTAAGTTCAAAGTACATTAGTTCTCACGAACATTCGTAACTTCAACATCTCCTACTTCAATGTTACCGTTTTGTGATTCAACATAAAGATTGTCGTAGATTTCTTGTTCTACATCTGTATCTGAATCAGCAAGTAAATCTAATTGAATAGTTCCGCTAACTTCAATTGTTGCAGACCACTCAACATCTCTAGTTAATTCAATACCAAGCGCTTCAGCAATTGCACGAAGTGTTTCTTGGTCATCTGAATCAGCATATGCTTCAGTAATAATATCTTTAACTGAGTTAACTTTAGAGTTAAGAGTCTGAATTAATTTAGAATTAGTACGACCATTGTGTAAGTCCCATTCAATGTTTACTACTTTGTCTGTTGCATATTCTGCATCCGAATATCCACGGATAACTTTATAGGTTACCAATAGATTAGGGTTGTACGTATCTGGTACTGTAGTTTCTGTTGTTTCCATTTTTTCCTCTTTCGTTTGGTTTGTTGGTGCAATTGTAGCATGCTCCACTGACACCAATGTGGTCTTGCGACCACACGGGCATGTGAGTTCGGTCACACCTGAAGGAAAGCCAAATCCATCAGATGATGTTAGTTCTATTAGGCAATCGCATTCATCTGGGTCACAGACGAATGTATACTTACTTGATATGGTTTCGTTGGTCATGAAGAGAATTATACAGGACCCCACTGACATTTACAATAGATTCCAGGGATTTTCTTTTGTGACTCGTAACACACTTTTGCCCCCCTTAGCATTGCGGGCGCCTGGCGATCCATATCGGACTTGAACCGACGGCCTCTACCGTGACAGGGTAGCGCTCTAACCAACTGAGCTAATGGACCAAGAAAAATTGTGAGCAGTTTTTATTCATGCTCAGGAATTTTTTATTTAGAAAGCAGAAACCAATTTCTTGATTTTGTTTTTCTCAGCAGTTAGAATTGGGTCAAATCCTGATGCACCAGCCATAAGTGTTTCAGAATTGCCACGACCTGAACGGAAATAATCAAGGCGTTCAGTTAGCGCATTAAATGCACCCCACTTTGTTCCCTTGATGTTAGCATTCGTTGGTGAGTTGTGATAAAGGTTATCAAGAAGCACAACCTTATTCTCCCACTTAGTTAGAGCAACCTTTGCTGCATCTTTGTCAGGCTTAGGATAAATTGTCTGAATCAACTTAGAGAATTCAGCATCAGTAATTGATTGAGCATACAGAGCCTTAGCCTCAATCTCGAATTCATCAAAGTAACCTAGAGCAAGCCCTAGAGTTTCACGAGCAACCTGAATGCGACCTTCAACAGATTGTGTATGACGAATCTTGAATGATTGCTTTGCATTACGCATTGCAAGATTAAGAGTGTTTTGGCATACTACGCGAACAGGTGTAACCGCTGCTTGAACGGCAACAGAACCATCGTGTGAAGTCCATACAATTAAGTATAGTTTGGTTTGGTCATTAGCACCTTGTGGGTCTAATACCATTGTGCGTGGAATATCCACAGTTCCGAAAACGACTTTACCCTTTTTTAGTGAGCCAGCAGATTCCCAACGGCAATCAGCATTAGCATCGTGAATTGCATCAGCGAATGCGAATAGTTCTTCATTCTGCACAGGCTTGTAACGCTTTCCAACAGTAGCAAGAACATCAGTTCCGCCATTGAACGGATTAGTGCGTAGCACTAGAGAAGCATCCGATACATCGTTAAATGAATCGGGGATAAATTCTTTGATTGGAGATAGACGAACATTCCAATTCGCTAACTTTGCCTCATCGAGCATTGATTGTGTTGTAACTTCCTCGTCTTGAGTAAAGATACGATTGGCAAGATTGTGCCAAGCAGGTGCGCCACGAAGTGCGAATGCAACTTCGCCATTTTCTATTTCTAGATTATGAGCCATTTTTATTTCCTTTCGTTTGGTTGTTAGATTCATTATAACATCTGCCACTGACATTGTCTAGGATTAGATACAATATGTCCGAATTGTCTGATGTGATTAATCTCACAAATTCCAGGGGTTATCCACAAGTGGTCGTAACCCTGTGGATAACCCCTCAGCTATACGGGCCAGCTGCATATGCAGCCAGTGTTAGATCTTTACAGACCTAACTCATCCCTAGTCAATTGATTATTACGGTTAAAGTTTACAATTTCGGACGGGAGGTAAAGAGCAGTCGTTTTAGTCTTCTTTAAAGTATCATAGACATAAGCACGAACATTACCAAAGAAGTTACGTCGATTAGAAAATACTAACTCAGTTAAGTATTCCTTATCAACACCTTGCTCAGAATAGATTGTTAAATCATTTAACTTGTTTTCATCATAAATTTCTACACGAAATCTATTTTTCATTTTATTACCTTTGTTAGTAGTTGTCCCCAAAGGGAGAGCAGTTTGGCAACTTACTCAGGTTGTTTGGGTTTAGGTGTCTAGACTTTGTGTGCTAACCCCCCAAAACCTATTTAGAGATAACGAGCAACCGCATTGTAAGTGCTGGTGCTAACTAATTCCTCATCTGTCATTTTGAGAATACGGATTGCGTTTTCCATTTCCTCTTTCATCTCACGATAATTGTGCTGATGAATTACCTCGAAGTTCTTTTCAGGTTCTGTTGGGAAAGAAGTTTCCTCTGTGATGATGTCGAAATCAACATTGAGTGTCTTGTTCCAAGAGCGATAGTTTGTGCGAAGGTTCTCTGCTTTTGAGAAATTAGTAATAGCCCACTTACCGATTTCTTTTTGCCAAGCCTTGTAAGCCTTTTGATACTTTGCTTCGTTTGCTTCTTGTGAAGCATAGTCTTTGTTTAGTTTATCAAGAGCGTTCTCTAGTGCCTTGATAATTTTAGGTGTTGCGATTTTTACATTTATTGCTTTTCCTCTAGCCATTTGTTTCCTTCTTTCGTTGTTGTTTGGTTTGGTTGAGTAATTATAGCAGGGGGGTCTGACATTTCTGCGACCCCCCTGTTTTTAGATTATACGCCTAGTAAGGTTTGAGCAGATACCGAAGTCCAACGAGTTTCTTTCGTTGGCATTTCTAGTAGCACACGCACCGAGCCAGATGGTTGTGGGTGTATCTCTTTGATAACACCTGTCTTTTTTGACTTCAGGGTGGTGAATAAATCTCCGACCTGATAGAGTTGATTATCTATTGTCATTTTTGCCTCATTTCTTTGTTAGGGTTGTAGTATAACATTTAGGGCTGACATTTGTATAGCCCTATCTCATTATTTGAGATAATTATTGTGTGACCTTAGTCACTTTCAGGTAGCCAAGCGTCTAAGTGGTGCTGTTCGATAATAGCCCAAGCGGGTGCGTGTGTATTTCCCTTATAGGATACGCCTTCGGGCATTTCGATCAATTTATCATAGGACTCATCATAGTAAGCATCAATAGCCTCGATGCAAGGTTGCACCATAGAAAGTGGAACGGGTGGATAGTGATTACCCTGTAAGTGATAAGCAATACCTTGCTCTAAATCTAATTCTGCAAAATCTAACGCTGTTGTGTATCCCATTATTCTGCCACCTTTAGAATAGCCCAAGAGCCACCCTTATTAATTTCGTCTAGCGCAGGCTGAAGTGTTGGTGCAATAAGTGCTTTTAGCATTCCCTCTAGCATAAGTATTTGTTCGGACTCATCAAGTGCAAGTAGCATTCGTGCCGTTGGATGAGTTTCATTAACTTCAGTTATGAAGCGTAGAGAGTGTTCGATAGTTTTCATTTGTTGCCTTTCGTTGTTGGTATAAGAGTATTATAGCCTATCCCACTGACATTACCTAATCCATTTACGGCGTGTCGCAGCTTTTGTGAGATTAATCACAAATTCCAGGGGGTTGTGGATAAGCACCGTAAGCCTGTGGATAACCCCGCAATATTGCGGGCCAGCTTGATCTTGTCAAGCCGACACTCCGTTATTTTTTAGTTGCGCTAAATCTAATATCCGCTTTACCATAAACGCACAATCCACATGACACGCATGCAGAGCCAGCGGAAGAAATTAAGGGAATACTTTTCATATTCTCAGGACACTTAGCGCCAGGCTTGCCCGTTAATTCTTTCATTGTGCTTTCGGTGACGGCGAATGTTTTACCTAAGTAAGCAAGACGAATTCCCTCATTTACTTTTAGTTCGTGGCCGATTTCTTTATTCTCATCGTCGGTGGAATAGTAAAGAGATAGATTAGATACATCCTTTAGAATAAGCGCTGCAGACTTTACACGTGTGTAAACCCAAAATTGAATATCGGAATGCTTTTCGATAATAGTCTTCCAGGCATAAGTATAAGTATCATTGAAGAAATCTCCGTCCCAGTGTATACGGAATAACTTAGGCGCATTTTTCTTATCACAATCAGCAACGAAATCGACAATCATCTCATCTAATAGGCGCACCATTGTTTCATTGTCTGCATTGCGTAGCAATTCCCAATTGTGTAGCAGATTAGTTTTTACTCCTGGGAATAATTTTTCGAGTTTTCCTGCGTAGCAAACACTCTCACAAATACTAGTGGCACCAGGGCACGAGTAATTTTTTCCAGCAGGTAATCCGAAGGTGTTGGCAATTGCGGCTTGCTTTCCATTTTTTGTGACAAGGTTAGCGACCTTTCTATCGTTAGAGCGTTTTAGTTTCATTGGACCTCAATCGTTGGTTGAATAGCAATTATAGCAGAATAGACTGACATTTACCAATCGACACGCAAAAATCCTGGGTGATTAATATCACACTCGTAACGACACGCCCGACCCCGCAGTATTGCGGGCAGCTGATCAATTATCAAATTTATTTTTATGTTTTATTTTGCGTGTGTATTTTTTTTTATTGCGAACAGGTTGCGCCGCATTACTGCGGCGCAATTCCTGAATTCGTTTTACTTTATCTCGAAGTGAATTTTGGAACATTGTATCCACTCGCTTCGTGAAATCGTTTTACATCAAATCGCTCATTATCTTTAGCAAACATTTCAGCGAAATCATTTACCATTTTAGAAAATAAAGCGGGGTGAGTTTTATCGCTAGCATACTTTAGAATTTCTGCGGTAGCGACATAATCTTTGCGTGTCATCATTTTACTACGACCTTTCTGCCTTCACGATAAAATAATTTCGTGTAGCATTTTCCGCTAGGTGTGTAAAGATTTACAGTTGAGTATTCATTAGCAAATCCCCAATCCACATACTTAGCGAATTCGGTGTGAGCCTCTAATTCATCTGAGTATTCTTTTATAAAGTGGATAGGCTCGCTATCACTAGCAACAGTTATTTTATACATTAGTTTCCCTTTCGTTAGTTGAGCATTGGCAAGCCTCTACATCAAAAGTGTCTTCATCTCCGTAGTATAGCCAGCCCTTGCCATAGCAAGTTTCGCAATTAGCGATTTCTAGTGTTTTCATTTTAGTTTTCCTTTCGTTTTGTTATTGCCTATTATAGCCTAAGCCACTGACATTTAGTCGGCTTCGGGGGTATAGAATAAGGCTCCCTCATTAAGTAAGCCTAATTCAATGTTAAATAGTTCATCAGGGGTGGCATCGGATAAATCCACCCAACCTGCGCCGTTTTCATCAAGGCGAAAGATTTCAATAAATCCCATTAGTGTTGTTCCTCGCAATTCTCATCATAGTTAAATTCGCAAAAGTAGCAACCCATTTGCTCGCCGTGTGCTTTACACACATACTTAAATTGTTGTTCATCACAACAGATTTTTATTTCATCTTTAATAAAATAAAATTCGTTTTCGTCAATGTATTCTTTAATCATTTGCTAACTCCAAATCTTTTATGTCTGCGACATAGACATTATCTTTATTTATTCCGTATTTTAATTGAAATTGAAATACATCAATAGCCTCATCATAGTTTTCTGCTTCTACATTTATGTAGGTTAGAAATTCAAAAGTTTTCATTTAGTCACCGACCTTTACTGCTACATAGCGATAAGTATCCTTAAAAGTATTTTGTGCTCTTACCTGAACACGATAAGTATCGCAATCCGCATACCATACGGAATTAGATTTTTCTGCGTCAATTATTTCGCCCGATACTGAGCGAGAGTAATACATTTTTCCCACAAGGAGATTTTCTACGGAATAGACATTTGCTGACATTAGTTGTCACCTTTCGTTTGTTGATAGTAGCAATTATAGCGGATAGCACTGACAAAAGATAATTACTAGCCAGTAATTCCAAATAATGAGACGCTCAAGCCGTGTGATAAAAATCACAAAATCTCGGGCGTGTCGCAAATTTCAGGGGGTTGTGGATAACTCCCGTAAGCCTGTGGATAACCCCGCTCTTTTGCGGGCCAGCTTGATCTTGTCAAGCCGACACGCCGTTATTCTTCTTCTAATTCTGCTAGATAATCTTCATGTTCTACTAAACCAATCGCAAACGCAACGGGATCGCAACACTCTAGAATTTCGGCGGGTGTAAAAGTTGAGTAACCAATTTTTACAGTTGGATAAATATCATTTAGTAAATCTATAAAACTTTCTTTAATTTCTAAATCTTTTTCGAATTGTGTTTTTTCCATTTACTTAACTCCCTTGTATAAAAAATCCCACGCCTTACGGCATAGCAAAATGCTTTCGCAATTATCGCAACAGATAACACCATGAGCATTTAACTCATAGTCATACATGTCTATTGTGGTGGATACCGCACCACATACGGATTTAATCGGTACGAAAGTACTCATTTAGTCACCTTCCATCTTGACCACATAGGTAGTCGCTCAGGGTCGGTATCATCATACCAACGCTCAATGTTATTTTCACAATCTTGGCAGAAAGTAAATTGCTCATCTCTAATTTCTGAGATAGCAGATTTCATAGGGTTATGCTCTGAAAACTCTGAGCATTTTGTTATTGTTAGTGTAGTCATTTTAGACCACCTTTCTTAGCGGATTTCTTTACCGCTTGTTTTTCTTTATACTGGAATTATAGCAGGGGGGTCTGACATCTACTGACGGGTAATCGTACTAAAACGGACATTTTGATTTGTGATTAAAATCACATCATCAATTCACGCTCAAAAATCCTGGGTGATTAAAATCACACCCGTAACGACACGCCCGACCCCGCTCTTTTGCGGGCCAGCTCGACATTGTCAAGCCGACACGCCGTTAGGCTAGTGTGAGTTAGCCCACTCTCTATAGTCGGCTACGATCTCGCGCCACACCATGCGCCCCATGATAAGGGCGGGAATAGCAATACCTAATTGCACTAGTGTTGTTAGTAGTCTATTCATTACGCATTAGCCTTATCTATTAGTAGTGTCATGGCGTTATCTATTTGATTATACGCATTAGCGCATGAATAGCAATAGGTTTCGGTTACTATACCGCCTAGCATTAGCGCATCTATTCCACTATAAACCAAATCGGTATTAGTGCAGTTGATTACTTTACATTCTTTCATTACAGACCCCATTCGTCTTTTTCCATAGGTAGGCAAGGGCTACCTGTCTCGTCATGTTGTATCTTGCGTGTTCGCTTATAAGCCTTATAAACTTTATAGCCGATAGTTAGTAGAGTAGCGGTGATTATTAGTTGCCATGATAGTGCTATGTAGCACCATTTAGTGTCAAGCATAAATCCATAACTACCTAACTCGATTGTAAAAATACCTTCATTCATTTATTAGTTCTCCCATGTTAGTGCGTATAGTTCGGCTAGTTCTTCTGAATCTTCATCATTAAACTCATCTAGAGGTGACTCTTCTTCATCTGTCTCATCTAGGTAAGCGTATGCGTCTGCGACATCTTCTTGAATGGTATCCCATTTAGAGATTGAGTTAGTTTCGTATGAGTATGCGTATGACATTATTTGTTCATCTCCTTAGCAATAGCGTTTGATTTAGTTAGTGCGTCTAGCGCTATGGCTAGAGAGGCAAGGCGTTGAGCCTCGACATGTTGCTTGTATTCTTCTAGGTTCATTAGTTAGTTTCTACCTTTCGCAAGTGTGCTACTACATTTTTAGAAATCTTTTGTAAATCTTTAACTGTCTTAGTCATCTCATCTACGCTATTAGCGGTTTGAAATCCGAGGAAATTAACCCCGTCCCAGATTGTGTATGTGATTGTCATTTATTTTTCTTCTTTCGTTAGTTTGTTATAGTTGGAATTGTAGCATAGTGGAGTGACATTATCAAGGCGACACGCACCCTGTGAGGTGTGAGGTTAGTCACACTCTCCGCAAGGGCATTGAGGAAACTCACGCTCTTGCTTGATACGATTAGCAAGGGTCATTACTAGGCGATAGGTTTCAGCACTAGCGCCACGGAAAGAAACTGTCTCTCCGTTGGCAATCATTTCAGCGCCTAATCGGATACGCTGTCCGAGGTCAAGGTGACCAAATTGTGAATGTTTAATTGTATTTTTATCTAGTGAAGTCATTTTAACTTCCTTTCTTTTTGTTATACCTTAAGCATAGCATGGGGGTCTGACATTTTCAAGTTAAGAATCGGTCAATTCGGACATTTTGACTATGAGTTACATCACATTTACAAAAAATAAGGTGCAATTCGGACATTATGGGCGCACTATCGGAAAATTTCATTCGATTTTTTTTGTGTATCATACATGTAAAAAATATATTAACATTTTCTTAAATCCTAAAAAGCAGTCAACTAGAATATAGGGCGGTGTATAATAAGAACATGGAACCATATGCATCTATAGTTAAGAAACAGCTTGCTCAAATATTAGAGAAAGAGCCTAATGCTGTTCTGATTGAAAAAAACATTGTTGTATTAAAAAACTGGCTATCAGATGATCTTTGTGATAGGCTAGTGAACCACGTAGAATCATTTGGAGAAGATGCTTGGTGGGAAAAAAACAAAAGAGAATGGTGGCATGGTAAGTTCTTTTTTGTAGAGGATCCAGAACTTGATGCAGAGCTAAAACATATGCGTATAAGGCTACAGGAGCTCTTTAGACAGGAGCTTTGGGTAGAAAGCATGAACTCTGTTCACAGAATGACCAAAGGCCAGTCTATGTTCTTACATGCTGACAATTTGGTAGAATCGCTAGGTATGGATAATAAATGCGTATTTGGCGTTACGCACTATATAAGCAATTTTGACGGTGGTGAAATATCCTACCCAAATATTAAATTTATCTATAAACCTGAAAAGGGAGATTTGCTACTACATCCTGGTTGGGAAGAATATGCACATCATACAGAAGATGTTCAAGGAGATAGGATCAGATATATTGTAGCTGGATTTGCATCACTTCCTGAAGCGGAAGAATTAAGAAAAAATGATCAGCTATATGAGGGAATAGATGCAGTTAAAATGTCTAGCGCCGTAACTGGCATATTTGGAGAAGACGATTTGCCTGAAGGATTTTACACAACTCCACATGAGTATTTAGAAAAAAAATATTGATACAATAGATTAATGTTATATATATTTGGAGATTGCCATGTTGAAAACATGCATGATTTAAATATAAAAACTGATAACATTGAATTAATTGGAATAAGAGGGCTTTGGTCATCTTCTTTAAATGAAAAATTATTAAAAGTAAATATTCCTTTAATGGAAATGCAAAACTATAATATTCCAGTTGACCAAAATATAATAGTATTTCTTGGACATGCAGATATTAGAAACACAGAACCTATATATGAAGATATAAAAGCAAAAGTTGACAGATATGTAGAGTTGGCCACAAAATACCTAAATCCTTATTTTCAAAATGTTTATTTTGCAGAACCGTGGCCAATATGGTCTGATTCTCATCCAGATAAACTAAATGCAGAAGATCATTTTAAAAAAGCATTAGCAGTAGCTGTACAAAAATATAATACTAGGATAGTTATAACTCAAAAAGAAATGTATGAGTGCCTAGGCAAAAATGGTGTCTTAAGTTCTGAAAATGTTATAGAAAAAAATGGTAAAGGACTAACTTGGCCAGATAAGTATCTTGAAAAAGTTTTAAATTTAATTATAGCAAAGTCATTGACTTTGTAAAATAACAAATGCTACACTTAGTTTGCTTTGTGGGGGGCTTACCCTGAAACTCAATATGTACCAGATAACATCTGTGGATATATGTTCAGGAACTGCTTTCTCTATCTTTCCAAAAAGAAAAAATTTGGGGGGTAGGGGGGCTTTCCTAAAATCTAATATCCCCAGATAAACTATTAAAAGATATAAGACAAATAGGAGATAGATATGTGCTCAAAAATCACTTGTAGCAAGTGCAATAAAGCAACCTGGACTGGTTGTGGAGAACATATTGAAGATGCCCTAAAAGGTGTTTTCGAAGAGGATCGTTGCAAATGTTAAATTTTTTAAAAAACGGGGATAGAACATTGAATACTCTTTTGGCTATAGCCATAGTAACTGTAATAACTTTTATCCTTGGTATAATGTATCAGATAATAGGCTAATATCTACAAGGAGGAAAATATGGATCAAGTAAGAGTGCCAGATGAATGGCCAAGAAAAAAGAAGATCAGATTTATTGCTTTGTGCTTCTTTGTGATAGCTACATTTCTTTTGTTTAATATATAGGACAATTTGGACATTATGGACATTGATTTAATTACACATCCTAGATCTGCAAAACATTGGTTTAGATGGTATATAGAAAATAACACTGATTTATCCATAGACACACTTCCATATATAAAAAAAACGGGAAGTACAGAGGCAGAAGATTTCTTTAATGCCAAATTAAACAGCTTAACCAATCTTGGTAATACTATGGCAGTAATTAGAAATCCAAAAGACTCCCTTGCTTCATTATTGACTATGGAATCCTTAGAAAATTTAGAATTTAGACTTGAGCAGTATATCTATTACTATGAGTTCATTATAGACAATGTAGAGCATATATTCAGGTTTGAGGATGTTACTTCTGACCCCGCCAAAATTGCAGAGTATTTCTGTAAAAAGAGCAATAAGACTTTTAACCCTGTACAAACAGAATATGCTCAATATGAACAGTGGTATCTGCAAAGTCAGGATCCTAGAAAGCTTATTACCTCAAAGACTAATATCTTGTATGATCAATCTAGGCCAATGATTGATAATATAGATTTATCTAAGCATACTGACCTATATAAGAAAGCATTGGCAAAATGTTTAATATTGTAGCTTCTATTTTTGACTCACTTTCTGCAAGTTGTGTTTCATGTGAAACATGGAGTATAATACTAATATGATAGCTTATGATGTTCCTCTTTCGACCCTCCTTTTTATTATGTGGGCAGGTGTTATAGTAGAGCATAAAATTGGCTCTGAGGAACAACGTCTAGCTCATATGGAGTATTTAAGAAGTTTATACGAAGATCAAAATGATGGTCTCTAATTTTCGGCTCACTTTCCGCCGCACTTTTTTCGCATTAATAATGGAGTAAAAAATTAAAATATTTGATAATTATCTAGATTTATCTTCTTTCACCAAGATGCAATATTCTATTTTAAACAATCAAGATTTTCCATGGAATTACAATGCGTATATAGTGTCTCCAGGTGATAAAAGAGCTTTAGATAGACACCAGTTTACCCACGTTTTTTTTCAAAAATCTCATCAAGAAACTTCTAAATCTATTCATTATCCAGTTTTATCAGATTTAATAGATAAGATAAATCCATCGGATCTGATGAGAGTCAAGGCCAACCTTGGAATAAAAACTTCAGAACACATAGAAGGTGGTTTTCATACAGATACACCTCTTAAACATAATACAGCAATTTTTTATTTAAACACCAATAATGGATACACAAAGTTTAAAGACGGAACCGTCGTAGATACAGTTGCTAATAGACTTGTTGTGTTTGATTCTAACCTATTGCATTCTGGATTTTCTCAAACAGACAAAAATGCAAGGTGCGTAATAAACCTTAACTATATAGGCGGATTATCTTATGAATAAAGTTTATTTAGACGAAAATATATTTTACATAGAAAACTTTATATCTAAAGAAGATTTAGTTACCTTAAACAATGCGATAAAGTCAGATTCTCATATAGAAGACTACGGACACCCATCACACACTTCTTTAATTATAGAAGAAAGTAATTTTACCAATATTTGGGATGGATATTTATCAAAGCTTGATGATTTTTTTAACAATGAAACAGAAACTTTAATCAGGCCATATACAGATTTTGTGTCACTGATTAAATATAGAAATTTTGATTTTTCTTCAAATGATGTTCCAGAACAGTTTGCAAACTCTAGCTATATAATGCCTCCACACTCAGATGATATTCCTTACGATTTGTCGGAAAAAGATTTAAACGAAAGAAAATCTTTTGTATCGAAGGGTATCATTATATTTATTAACGATGACTTTGAAGGCGGAGAAGTTGTATATGTAAATAAAGATATATCCATTAAGCCTAAAGCTGGAACACTAGTTTGCCACCCTGGAACAGAAGAGTATTCTCATGCCGTAAATAAATTTTATAATGGAGACAGAATAATAGTCTCAATGTTTGTACACAAGCTTCTGTAAGATATGACTAAAATAAAAACCCCAATCAGAGGCGGATCCGATTGGGGTTAAGCACTTACGTGCATACGTAAGGAGTTTTATCTCGACTTACGTAATTTTATTTTTATTTTCTTTATATTAAAAAATCTAATAAAAAAATTTTCTATCCTGCACTCAAAACATTTACAAAGTGACAAAACTTGTTGATCCATTCTAAAGTATGGAGTGTTCATTACTTTGCCAAAATGTTTAGGTGACATAAACTAATTATATCACTTATTTTATTTATTGTTGAGCTAGTATGTCATTTTCATCAAGCTTATTGTATATTTCAGACATAAAGTAAACCATAGCTGGACGCGCCTCATTTGTTTTTGATTCTACTTCTTCTTCAGTCATTCCAGACATTAATGCCATTTTTGTATTTACTGATTCATATACTGCAACCATAAGTTCTACTACTGAATCTTTATCTTTATTCATTCTTTTCATCTTCCGCTCTAAATGCTGGGGAAGGTCCCAGCAAAAAACCATCTTCATGATATTTTACCATTTTTTCAATCTCATTGCTAGCCCCTGTATTTTTAGCTATTAGACATAATACGTCATATATTCTATGAAGCATTATATAGTTGACCATAGGCAAGTTATCTTCTAAATTATTACTCGGCTTGTCCATTTTTTACTTTCATGTCTTCAAGCAATTCATCAATAGTTGTTAAACCTCTAGATTTAGCTTCTTCAGCATATTCTTTAACTACAATAAGAGCTTTTTCTGCAAGAAGCAAGCCAGGCATATGCATGCATGGAATATTTCTAGCAACTTTAGCTCTTAAAGCTTCATCAAATTCGTTATTTAGCGGCATTCTTTACACCCTCCAGCATTTTTGAATAAACAGCACTTCCAATATAATTTTTATATTGGCAAGAAAGACAGTATACAAAGATTTCTTCTTTTTCGTCTTGGTTGGAAAAGAGAAGACCTTGGTCTAATGGACAAATCATCTCTGACACAAGGCCTTCCCTTGACAGAGCTAAATATTCAGACACTATTTGTATCTTGATATTAACTCCTTACTCCTTTTTAGATGGAAACTTGCCTAACCACTCTTTTGTTCGAGGAGTTAAACCTTTCCATGACGACCAATCTTGACCGCCATTGGTCATATAATACGTTATCTCTGCGTTGATTGCTGGATCGAATAACGAGTAGTTACTATCCAGTTTGAATTTTTCTTTACGATCATCACCTAGGTTTCCCAACATGTTGATTTGAAAAATTCCGTAAGAGCTGTCTCCAGTCTTACTGTTACCGTTATAAGCCATTGGGCGTCCATTAGACTCCTTTTTAGCTACGGCCCACGCCATTTTAAGGGCGCTACCCTCAAAGCCTACAGCTTCGAGAAGTTCAACCAATTCTTTGTCTGTTAAAGACTCGGATGGTTTCCACACAGTATTACTGAATTGCTTCAGTTTTTCCTTGTTAAGTTGTGCTTCGGTTTTTACATCTGGTTTTACAACCAGTGCAGATGCTGATTGCATTATTTCTGGTTGACCAGTAAATAAAAACAGTACAGCTACTGCTATTGCAACATAGTGATGTAAGACATCGCTAAGTTTTTCTTTTATATTCTCCATAGGCATTTCCTCCAATAGAGATAACGAACTATAAGAATACCATTACTTATTGTTATATGTCAACCTAAAAATAGCAATTTGTATATTGTAGTTAACTAATAAAGAGCTAGTTTTTCTTATTTTATATTAAACGCTTCCCTTCTATAAAGAACTTTGGTAGAATAAGACTCTTACTAAAAATTATGTGCCGTTGGGCGGAAAAGAGACAAAATGACAAAAATTCAAAACTTTAAACAATCCTCAGATTACTTTGATGAGAAGCCAATGGTATTACTTGAGCCAAATGCAAACAGTGCTTTGATAGAAAACCCATACGAAAATTTCATAGCTATTTCTAGATATGCCAGATGGATACCCGATCTAAATAGAAGAGAAACATGGAAAGAAACCGTAGACAGATATTTTTCTTTTATGCTGAATAACCTAAAAGAAAATTTTGACTATACTCCAGATAAAATCCTTCTTTCAAATCTTAAAGATGCTGTATATAAAAGAAATGTAATGCCTTCTATGAGAGCTGTGATGACTTCTGGTCCCGCCCTAGAAAGAGATAATGTTGCTGGGTATAACTGTTCATATTTACCAGTTGATCACCCAAGAGCGTTTGACGAAACCATGTATATTCTAATGTGTGGATCTGGAGTTGGATTTTCAGTAGAATACAAATACATTAATAAGCTGCCTTCAGTCCCACAAACTTTAGAAAAAGTTTCTGATGTTATTGTTGTAGAGGATTCTAAAACAGGATGGGCAACAGCCTACAAGATGCTTCTAAAAAATCTTTGGGACGGAAAAATACCATCATTTGATGTTACAAAAGTTAGACCAGCAGGAGCAAGACTTAAAACCATGGGCGGAAGATCATCTGGCCCACAACCTCTTGTAAACCTGTTTGATTTTACTATTGCAAAGTTTAAAACTGCTGCAGGAAGACAACTTAAGCCAATTGAAGCCCACGACATAATGTGTAAGATTGGCGAGGTTGTTGTTGTTGGAGGAGTTCGCAGATCAGCTATGATTTCTCTTTCTAATATAAACGATATAGAAATGGCTCAAGCAAAATCTGGAAACTGGTGGGAACACAATCCACAACGTGCTCTTTCAAATAATTCTGTAGCATATTCTAGAAAGCCAGATATGGAGCAGTTTATTTCTGAATGGAAATCGCTATACGATTCAAAATCTGGAGAGCGAGGAATCTATAATGTTGCAGCAGCACAAAAACAAGCTGCATTGAGCGGGAGAGACCCAGAGATACACTATGGAACTAATCCCTGCTCAGAAATCATATTAAGACCAAATCAGTTCTGTAACTTGTCAGAAGTTGTTATTCGTGAAAATGATGATGAAGAGTCTGTTTCTAGAAAAGTAGAGCTTGCTTCAATACTTGGTACATGGCAATCTACACTAACAAACTTTAAGTACATAAGAGATGTTTGGAGAAAAAATACAGAAGAAGAAAGACTCCTTGGCGTATCTTTAACTGGTCAGTTTGGAAATTCTTATTTTTCTGGAAAATATCAAGCCCATAAAAAAGAAGGTTATACATGTAGGTACGCATGTCCTGGAAATTGCGAAAATTTAGATCACATTAAAGAAGATGATCACCTTCGCTTAGAACATGCTCTACAAAGACTAAAGATCAGAGCTAACGAAGCAAATAAAAAAGAGGCATTAAATATTGGCATAAATCCTTCTGCCTCTGTTACATGTGTAAAGCCTTCTGGAACAGTTTCACAGCTTACTGGAGTTTCTTCTGGCATGCATCCTTGGCACTCAGAATATTACATAAGAACAGTTCGTGGCTCAAAGGGAGATCCAATTTCAATTTTTCTTAAAGAGATTGGAATACCAGTAGAAGACGATGTTATGAAGCCAACCGAAACTTATGTTTTTTCTTTTCCTGTAAAGGCACCAGAAGGTGCGACACTTAGAAAAGACCTTACAGCCATAGAGCACCTTGAGCTTTGGATGATATACCAAAAGGCTTGGTGCGATCATAAGCCATCAATTACAGTATCTGTAAAAGACGAAGAGTGGATGGAAGTGGGTTCCTGGGTATATAAAAACTTTGACGATCTTTCTGGAATTTCTTTTCTTCCATACTCTGATCACTCTTACAAGCAAGCTCCATACCAAGAGGTTTCAAAAGAAGAATATGAAGATCTGGTATCAAAGATGCCTAAAAGCATTAGATGGGAAGATTTATCTTTCTACGAGCTAGAAGATGGTACTTCTACAAATGCAACGCTTGCATGTAGCTCTGATGGAAATTGCGAATTGGTAGATATTAGCGCATAGTGGTACAATTATAGAATTGGGGTAAAACCCAAAATTCCTGGGCAACCCGCCTAGAAATAAGGAGGATCAAAAATGGCAAAAGCTAAAGAAGATCTTAATGAAGATGGAAAGGTTACAATGCAAGAGAAAATTCTAGCAGCACTAGCAAGTTATGGACGTCATTTTCTAGGAGCAGCGATTGCTCTATATATGACTGGCAACACGAGTCCAAGAGACCTACTACTGGGCGGATTTGCTGCCACAGCACCCGTAATTTTGAAAGCACTTAATCCAAACGAGCCATCGTTCGGATTCACTAAAAAGTAAAACAGTCAATTAGAAATACTCCTGTGCTAAAATTAGTACAGGAGTATTCCTATTTAGGAGACTATGGCAAATGGCAGGACAAAAGAATTTCGAAGTAGATCAAAATGCGACATTCAGCTTTGTAGTAGAATATAAAGATGAAAATGGAAATGCGATTGATCTAACTTACGCATCTGCAAAAATGCAGATACGTGATGTAAAGGGTGGAACAAAGTTAGCAGTAACTTTAACATCTCCAAGTGGCGGTATTGTAATAGATGGCTCTCTTGGTAAACTAACTGTAACTCTTACACCAACTCAAACAAATAAACTCTTTTATCCAAAATCAGTATATGACATTATGGTCGTAGATTCTAATACGAATAAGATAAAGCTCCTTGAAGGGTTTCTTACCCTAAATAGATCGGTAACTATATAATGGCTGAATCTGTAGTTGTTAGAGAGCAAATAAATAAAGTTATAGTGTCTTCTCCAGGTCCACAAGGACCAAGAGGAAGAACAATACTGAATGGATCTGGTGAACCCGCAGGAAATTTTGGGCTCGCAGGAGACTTTTATTTTGATACAACATCTGCAGTTTTTCACGGTCCAAAACTTTCTGATTCAACTTGGTCAGGCTCAGGGAAAATATTTTTAACAAATAATACTCTGGCGTATGATTGGGAATTGGCTCAAGTAACGGGACCAGTATTGGGAATATATTCTGTTGCTATTGTTCACGGTCTTGGATTTAGTCCAAACGTAACAGTCAAGTCCAGCGCAGGAGATATTTTAGAAACTGGAATAGATTATAATAGTTTAAACCAAATAACACTGACTATGGCTCAACCATTTTCAGGGACAGCATACCTGTCATAAGGAGATAGCAAATGGCAAGAAAATTTTTAGTTAGCGTTGATCTCAACAAGAATGAGTTGCTCAATGCTAGAATCCAAAACTTAGGCTCAGCGCCTTCAAATCCAGTATCTGGTCAAATATACTACAATACTGGGACAAATATTCTTTACTTCTACAATGGAACAGAGTGGACACCTGCATCTGGTTCTACAGAAGTAATTCAAGACATTATTGGTTCGTCCGTATTAGCAGGAACAGCTTTAACCGCAACATACGACGATACCGCAGGCACAACAACATTAAAGCTTAATGATACAGCAGTAACTGCTGGATCATACGGATCAACAACAGCAATTCCTACATTTACAGTTGACGCTCAAGGTCGTTTGACTGCAGCTGGAACAGTAAACGTAGCAACCAATCTTTCGGTTGCTGGAGACACTGGAACAGACACAGTTGACCTTCTTACAGATACACTCACAGTTGCTGGCGGAGAAGGAATTGATGTAGCCGTAACAAATAACACAATTACAGTATCTGCAGAAGATGCAACATACACAAATAAGGGTGTTGCTTCATTTAGCTCAACAGATTTTACAGTTACAGCAGGAGCAGTATCTCTTAATAAAGATCCAGTAATTACACTTTCAGGAGATGTAACTGGCTCTGCAACAATGACAAACCTTGGCAATGTAGAAATAACAACTACAATTCAGCCAAACTCAGTAACTCTTGGCACTGATACAACTGGTGACTATGTAGCTACAATAGTTGGAACAGCAAATGAAATTACAGTTTCTCCAAATAGTGGTGAGTCTGCAGCAGTAACAATTGGTCTTCCAGATGATGTAACAATAGCTGGAAACTTGCTTGTAGGCGGAAACCTAAATGTAACAGGAACAGTTAATTCTGTAAATACTACACAGGTAAATATTGAAGACAACAAGGTTAACCTTAATACCAACTTTACTGGAAGCCCAACTACAGATGCTGGTATTCGCGTAGAGCGTGGAACATCATCAGATGTAGAAATTCTTTGGAATGAGTCAGATGACAAATGGACATTGACTAATAATGGAACAAATTATCATTCAATTGCAAGAAAGCATTCTGAGATACTAACATTAAACTCTACAACTCATTCAGTTAATCATAACCTAGGAACAAAGGATGTTGTAGTTTCTATATATGAAGTTGCAACACCATACGCAGAGGTACTTGCAGATGTTGAGCATACATCAGACTTATCTGTAACTATTAAATTTGCAGTTGCACCAGCATCTGGAGAATATAAAGTAGTTGTCGTAGGCTAAGTAAAAAATGAAACTTAAGTCTTCGTTAAACCTTCTAACACTGGCAGAAAATCCATCTACAGGCTTAGAAGGCGACGTATACTTTAATATTATAACAAAAAATATTAGAATATATAATGGAGAATTTTGGGTAGACATTACTCCTAAGAGTGATGATCCTACTCCATTTTACATGCATACTCACGCATATGATGGTTCAGTACACACAATAAATACACAAAATCCAATTACTTTTAAAGATATTAATACAACGCAAAATGTTTTAGAAAACACACCGCTTGTTGTAGGATTTGATGGTGGTGGACCAAGTGATGATCTAGATTCACCTACATTTGAAGACCTATCTTTACTTTCAGGTGGGGCACCAGATTCTTTATACTATCCAGAATCTGATAATGTTGTAATTAGTGGTGGAGATTCCTCTAATCAAAATGCAACAGTAATAAATGGAGGGGATTCAAGTGGCAACTAGAATTCAATTAAGAAGAGATATAGAAGATGATTGGTTTAGAGACAATCCAATATTAAGATCTGGAGAAATTGGAATATCTTTAGATTTAAATACATTTAAAATTGGAGATGGATCAACTCCTTGGAGAGATCTTGCTTATGCTTTATCGGGAACATTAGGTGAATATATTCCGTTAAATCAAAAATCAGTTGCTAATGGAGTTGCAGCACTAGATTCTAGTGGCAAAGTACCAGATTCTCAAATTCCAGCAGGAATTGCAAGGGATTCAGAAGTATCTTCAGCTATTACAACAGCTATAAATAATTTAGTTGATGGAGCACCTGGTGCACTGGATACATTCAATGAACTAGCAGCAGCAATAAATGATGATGCTAACTATGCAACAACTCTTACATCAGCCTTAGCAACAAAGGCTAACTCGGCTGATGTCACAACAGCAATTTCAGCAGCAGCTTCAACAGCCGCATCAGATGCTACATCTAAGGCCAACGCAGCTCAGGCTGCATCAACTGCAGCAGCAGCAGTTGATGCTACAACCAAGGCCAACGCCGCTCAAGCAGCAGCTATCTCAGCATCAGCAACAGATGCTACTACAAAGGCCAACGCAGCTCAGACAGCAGCAGTTGCGTCATCAGCAACAGATGCTACAACCAAGGCCAACGCCGCTCAAGCAGCAGCAGAAGCAACTGCAGCAACAGATGCTACTACCAAGGCCAACGCCGCTCAAGCAGCAGCTATCTCAGCATCAGCAACAGATGCTACTACCAAGGCCAACGCCGCTCAAGCAGCAGCAGGAACAGAAGCAGACACAAAAGTTTCTACTGCAATATCAGCACTTACAAAATCTTCGGTAGGACTTACAAATGTTGACAATACTTCAGATGCCAACAAGCCCGTCTCAACCGCACAGGCTACAGCAATTGCAACAGCTAAGTCTGAAGCAATTGCAGATGCAACATCTCAAGTAAATGCAGTAATTTCATCAGCTCCAGCAGCACTTAATACCCTTGATGAACTAGCAGCAGCACTTGGTGATGATGCAAGCTTTGCTGCAACAGTAACATCTAGCCTTACGGCAAAGGCACCAATTGCATCACCTACATTTACTGGAACCGTATCTGGAATTACAAAATCTATGGTTGGCCTTGGCAATGTTGATAACACTTCTGATAGCAATAAACCAATATCTTCATTAACTCAAACTGCTTTAAATGCAAAATCTGATAACTTAATATCTACAGATATAACAACAAGTACAAGCTATTCAATATCATCTTCTGATCTTTATAAAAGAATAGAGTTTAATTCGACATCACCAATTACAGTTACTATACCAGCAGATATCACTTTAAATCTTCCAGTTGGCTCTAGCATTGAATTTCTTCAAGCAAATACTGGAAAGATAACTGTTCAGGGAGAGAGTGTGTCTGTTTTAATATATGGACCAGACAATCAGTTTAAGTCTAGAGTTCAGTGGTCATCAATATTTATTGAAAAAAGAGCAGCAAATAGTTGGTTGGTAACTGGCGATACGGAAGCCTAATGAGAACTGCTAAAAAGAAAAGAGTTGTTAACTCTAAGCTTAAGGCATATCAGCAATTTTTAGATAGTTTTGGCGGTACAACATTAAAAGCTGGGTGGAAGTCTTACAGAGGATCCTGGGTGCTTGGCACTGGAGTTGCTATAAGCAGCTCAGATCCATCTGCGTATGCAATATCTGGAGTTAAGCTTTCGCTTCCAAATCTTACGGCATCTGCTGGAGTTACTGGCGGAACAGGATTAACATATTGGGTATCAGATGCTAATAGCTGGGTGGCTTCTGTTTCTTACAATACTACATCTACAAGCTATCCATGCAATACTGGTTTAGTAACTAATGAAAGTAATCCACCATCTGCAAATTGTTGTGGAGGGGTTTCAACAATACCTGGATCTCCTGCATTTTCATATTCAGCACAATTGAATCCTGCTTATTCTTTTTCCTATACCGCACAATTTAATCCTTCCTATTCTTTTTCTTATACGGCTGCATACCAAAATGCTTCTTCATATAGCTACACAGCATACACTCAACCAGCCTCTAGCTTTACATATAGTGCAAGTAGTTCTTATACAGCAGAAACAAGATGTTGTGCCGCCACCAATATTGCTAAAGATTTTTATCAAAGAACAAACGCAATACCGTTATGTTCGCAATGCAGTGGTCCATGTGAAGAAACATATTCTTTTAGCCAATGTTGTCCTTCAGGTACAACAAAGGCCTCTGGCAGCGCAACATGTTATTACCCAGGCTCAACTACACTCTCTTGCCCATCTGGAGGAACCTTGTCTGGAAGTACTTGTACGGTAAGTACTCCAGCGTCAACTACTTGTCCTTCGGGAGGAACTTTATCTGGAAATAATTGTATAGTTGATGTGGCTGGATATTATCATTGTCCTTCAGGCGGGAGCCTTAGTGGTTCTACCTGTACTGTTTCCGTAGCGTCTAGTTACAGCTGTCCTTCAGGCGGAAGCCTTAGTGGGTCTACCTGTACTGTTTCCGTAGCGGCTAGTTATAGCTGCCCTTCAGGAGGATCTTTATCTGGAACAACATGCTTTGTTGGCGCTGGACCAACTCAATACAGCTGCTACACTCAAACAACAACACAAACAAATTATAATTATTATTTAAAAGTAATAAAGTCAATCGGAGGAGCAGTAAGCTCAGTTGGAACAGATGTTGCATTGCCATCGCAGCCGCTAGCAATAAAAGTTATTATTTCGGGAACAAATGTTCAATCTATTGCATATTCTACAATAGGGATGACCAATTCTATAGGAGAAAGATCAGACATAATTACTTCACCAAATAGAACAGGAGTAGTCGGAATAATAAAGTCTCAATCTCCTTATAATCAAGGCTCGACAGTTTCTAACTTTTCTGCTACAATATAAATATAAATAGAAAGAGATAATAATGAAAAATCCATACATGAGAGATGCCAGGCCCTGGGATCTCTTTAATAAAGATCTTGGCAGGGTGGATGAAAGTCTAGCTCAAGAGCGACTTGAAATATGCAAGGTGTGCCCAGAGCTTATTAAAACAACCTCTCAATGCAAGAAGTGTGGATGCATTATGAATCTAAAAACAAAATTACCAAACGCCAGCTGCCCCCTAGGCAAATGGTCTGCAGTTAATCCAGATGAAAATGAGGAGATTATATAATGGAAAATCCACCAATTAAAGTTGCTTTTGTTATTGATGGCAAAGTTGTAGATGTTCTACACACAGATGAAAGGCTTGCTTCAATATTTTTAAGCGACCCAATAGTTATAGATGTAACTGAAATTTATGCCAACGGAGGAGTTAGTATTAATATGACAAACTGGGACTGGGATGGAGAAAATTTTTCATACCCCGCATCATCAGCAAACGGCTCACAAACAGAGGCAGAAATCTTAGCAGAAGATTTAGCAATAGAAGAAGCAGACAAGCAACTTTAATTATTTAGAAGGGTCGGCGATGAAGAAAAAAATTCTTAAGTTTGCTATGTACGATGAAGTCTTTAGTCCGATAGTTCCAATAAAATCTTTAGTTCCTGATTGGTACAAGGCTATAGATAAATTTAAAGATGGAGCAAAGCAATACAGTCTTAATCCACCAAATGTTACAGTAAAAGCCTGTGGTCCATATATGGATTCAATGCTTACTGGTTATGCTTTAACTGCTCCTATAGATTTTTTAGTTGAAATAGAAGATGGAAAGCCAAGGATTAGACACAGGCTAGACGGACATTTTTTTGGAGAAAGATCTGCAAATCAAGAGGTGCCCGCTCCCCCAGGATTTTATAGCCAGCAGTTTGCCTGGGAATCAAAGGTGGCAATTAGCGTACCAGAAGGTTATAGCTTTTTATTTACTCATCCACTAAACAGAGTTGACCTTCCATTTTACACTCTTTCTGGAATAGTCGATGGACCGTATGACATGCAGCCAGGCAACTTTCCATTCTACATAAGAAAAGGCTTCTCTGGAATAATTGAGGCTGGCACACCAATAGCCCAAATTATACCCATTAAAAGAGAGCCCTGGAAAGCTGTTTCAGATTTAGATATAATCAAAGATGCAGAAAGAAACCATAAGCTTTCTACCAAGTCCATGATTGGCTGGTATAAGCAAAACATATGGCAAAGAAAAAGTTACGAGTAGCATAAGCGTCTTCTACATTACTTAAAAAATATGGAAGTTTTAAATTATAATTTTTTATAATGTATAATTAAACCATAAGCAAGACTGCTTGGAGGCAAAATTGGCTACAAATTACCCAACATCAAAAGATAACCTTACAAATCCTGCCGCAACTGAATCAATGGAAGGCCACGCAACGCTGCATGGTAACGTCAATGATGCAATTGAGGCAATTGAAAACAAACTTGGTGTAAACGGATCAACAGATGTAAACTCTATAGATTATAAGGTAAGTCAGCTTCAAACAAACCTATCTACCCTGGATGCAGAAAATGCTTCAGAGCTTCTTGGTTTGGACGGGAACAATGATCTTACTATAGACGGTATAGAAAACAAAACAACTATAGACTCATTTTCCAAGACAGTATACAAGACGGTTAGGTACACATTGCAGATTGATAAATCTGTTGGGAACCTAACACATACGTCAACTATTGCAGTACTTAATGATGGAACTAATGTTTACATCTCAGAATCAGACATAGTATCAAATACAGATTTATCACTAGCCACAGTTACTTTTGAAGAAAATAGCGGTATAATAAGTCTATGCGTAACACCTGTTTCAGGATCAATAAAAGTAAGATATTTTAGAACAGCACTAAAAGCATAAAAAAGCAGTAAAAGGGAGTCATATAAATGGCAACAGTAAACAAAAACTTTAGAATTAAAAATGGTCTGATCGTTGAGGGTGCTACAGCTACCGTTAACGGTTTTGGTGTATTAACCAAGGCACAGGCAGACCAAGACTACATTGTTGGTCTTATTGGTGGTACAGCAACTTCAGCTAATACAGTAAATACTGTAGTAAAGCGCGACGGCTCAGGTAACTTTGCCGCAGGAACAATTACTGCTACATTTGTTGGTAACCTTACTGGTGACGTAACAGGTACAGTTTCAAGTCTTTCAAACCATGACACGGCAGACCTTGCAGAAAATGCAGCAAACAAATACTTTACAAACCAAAGAGCACTTGATGCAACATCTGCAGCATACGATGCAGCAGGCTCAGCAGCAGCAGCACAGTCAGCAGCAACTACAGCAGCAGCAACAGATGCAACAACTAAGGTAGCAGCAGAAGCAGCACTTAGAGTTTCAGGCGACGCAGCTTCAGTTTCAACCGCAGCAGCAGACGCTACAACTAAGGCTAACGCAGCACAAGCAGCCGCTATCTCAGCAGCAGCATCAGATGCTACAACTAAGGCTAACGCAGCACAGTCAGCAGCAACTACAGCAGCAGCAACAGATGCTACAACTAAGGCTAACGCAGCACAAGCAGCAGCAGAAGCAACAGCCGCATCAGATGCTACAACTAAGGCTAACGCAGCACAAGCAGCCGCTATCTCAGCAGCCGCAACAGATGCTACAACTAAGGCTAACGCAGCCCAAGCAGCCGCTATCTCAGCAGCCGCAACAGCAGCTGGAACAGCAATTTCAACAGCGGTAGACAACCTTGTTTCAGGAGCACCAAATCTACTTAATACACTTGATGAATTAGCAGCAGCAATTGCAGACGATGCAAATTATGCAACAACTATGACATCAGCTTTGGCAACAAAAGCTCCACTAGCTTCACCAGCACTAACTGGTGTACCAACAGCACCTACTGCAGCAGCAAATACTGATACAACTCAGATTGCAACTACAGCATTTGCTAAGGCAGAAGCAGACGCAGCACAAGCAGCAGCAGAAGCTACAGCCGCATCAGATGCTACAACTAAGGCTAACGCAGCCCAGTCAGCAGCAACTACAGCAGCAGCGACAGATGCTACAACTAAGGCTAACGCAGCTCAAGCAGCAGCAGAAGCAACAGCAGCCTCTGCTCTTTCAACACACAGCGCAGATACAACAAACATTCACGGAATTGCAGATACTTCACTTCTAGCAACTACAGCTAATGTATCAACAGCAGTTTCAACAGCAGCATCAGATGCTACAACTAAGGCTAACGCAGCTCAAGCAGCAGCAGAGGCAACAGCAGCAGCAGCTAACACAGCTCAGCAAAACGGAACTACATCATTTACAGCAATAAATTATAACGATGTTGCTAAGCAGGTTGCAGCAACAACTGGAAATATTGCGGTGGCAGCAGAAACAACAGCTATCTCATGGGTAGCAGCAAATTACAGAAGCGCTAAGTTTGTAGTTAAAGTAAAGAATGGTGTGCATACTCAGGTCTCAGACTTAGTAGTAACACTTGATACTGCAAACAATGTAGCAGTTTCTGAATATGGAATTACATATTCAAACGGAACAGAATTAGCTGCAGTAACAGCAGATTACTCTGGATCAGATGTAAGAATTAGAGTAACCCCAGCAAACGCTAACACTGAAGTTGTCGTTGTTGGAACACTGATTAAATAATTAAATAAGAAGGTTAAGGGGTTCCTTTAAAAAACCCCACCAAAAACTTAGGGGATATGTGAACTTAAATGGCAACAGTAGATAAGAATTTTAAAGTAAAGAATGGGCTCAATGTCGCAGGAACTGCCACATTTGGGTCTAATGTCGTTTTAGGAACAACACCCCTTAGATTTGATACAGCAACAAACAAGCTACAAATACAGCTAAATGGAGCATGGGTTCCAATAGCTTTTAATTCAGATATTCCAGATACAAGTACACAGGTTACTTTTATGGATATTGGTCTAGCCATTGACTACAACGGAGCACCAATATACACAGTACAGGGAAATGGAGTTAGCCCTGAAGGAACAAGCAAGTTTGTAGATGGTGGATCGCCATCCTCTACAGATGCCGATGTTTCTATGATTTTTGACTCTGGATCTATAGCTTAAAGCAATAAATGATACAATAAGCAGTATAAATAAAATATATAAGGGGTAATAAAATGGCAACAGTAAGATTACAGTTAAGAAGAGGTACAGATGCTCAATGGGATGCAGCAAATCCAACCCTAGCAGCTGGAGAAATTGGTATTGAAACAGATACTAATACATTTAAATTTGGAGACGGAAGCACCCCTTGGAACTCACTAAGTTATGCTCTCGCACAAACAGTAGACGATTATATTCTTCTAACTACAAAGGGCGTTGCAAATGGTGTAGCCTCATTAGATTCATCAGGATTTATTCCATCAGCTCAACTCCCACCACTTGCTAAAGTAACAGTCAGCGCTGTTGCAAACCAAGCAGCAAGACTAGCATTAACAGCAGAATCTGGAGACATTGCAATTCAGTCAGATACTGGAACAACATATGTTTTGTCAGCATCACCCGCAAGCACTGATGGTAACTGGAAAGTTATTTCAGCAACAGAAGCTATCTCAGCCGCAGTTGCAACACACCAAGCAGACACAACAGATGTTCACGGAATTGCTAATACAGCTCTTCTAGCAACAACTGCAAACGTGGCAACTGCTAAATCAGAAGCACAGGGTTATACAGATACTCAAATAAATGCAGTTCTTAATGCTGCACCAGCAGCACTTAATACACTTGACGAACTTGCATTAGCACTTGGTGATGACGCAAATTTTGCAGGAACTGTTACAACTTCTCTTAGCTTAAAGGCGCCATTAGCATCACCAACATTCACTGGAAACGTAACTCTTCCATCAACAACTTTAATTGGTGACGTTAATAACGTAGAAATAGGATATATAAATGGTGTAACTTCTAATGTTCAAGTACAGATTGATGCAAAAGCACCATCAGCTTCACCAACATTTACTGGTACGGTAACTCTTCCAGAGTCAACTTCAATTGGTGATGTTAGCAACCTAGAAATAGGTTACCTAAACGGAGTAACTTCTGGTGTTCAAACTCAAATCGATGCTAAGTTAGCATCAGCAACAGCTGCTAGCACTTATGCACCTCTAGCATCACCAACACTTACTGGTACAGTAACTCTTCCAGAATCAACTTCAATCGGAAACGTAAGCAACCTAGAGATTGGATACCTAAATGGCGTTACTTCTTCTGTTCAAACTCAAATTGATGCAAAGCTAGCAAGCGCAACAGCTGCTACAACTTATGCACCATTGGCTGGACCAATATTTACAGGAACAGTAACATTGCCAAATTCAACTGATATTGGAGATGTTAGCTCAACAGAAATCGGATATGTAAATGGAGTAACATCCAGCATTCAAACTCAGATAGATGCTAAGGCACCACTAGCCTCACCAACATTTACAGGCACAGTTACCCTGCCAGCATTAACAGTATCTTCAAGCATGCTTGCTGCAGACGCAGTTACTTCTGGAAAAATTGCAAATGGAGCAATTGTAAATGAAGATATTTCTGCATCAGCAGAAATTGCAACATCTAAAATTTCAGGACTTGATACAGCTCTTGGACTAAAAGCACCACTAGCCTCACCAACCTTTACTGGAACAGTAACAATTCCTTCAGGCGCAAGCATTTCAGGATTTGCACCTCTTGCATCACCTACATTTACTGGAACAGTAACTACAGGACATATTCTACCAGCAACAGATGTTTCATCTGACTTAGGATCCCCCGCTAAAATGTGGAGAGATATTTATGTTGGTCCAGGATCCCTGTACGTTAACGGACAAAAGGTTCTTCAAACTGACGCAGGTGACGTTGTTGTTACTGCAGATGTTAATGAAAACTTGGCATTAAGAACAAGCGGAGACGGTAATATTGAGCTTGACCCAACAGGTTCTGGCTCTGTTACAATCAAGGCACCGCTTGTAATTCAAGCAGGAAACAATATTTCAAATAGCGATGGCAACGCAGTTACTTTTGGCGGTGCTATTAAAGCAGACACAATCTCTAGTAAGACAGCAAATACAGACCTATCTTTATCTGCTGATGGAACAGGAAAAGTTTACCTTAATGACAATGCAGAAGTAAGCGGAAACCTTGTTGTTGGTGGAAACCTGACAGTAAGCGGAACAACTACAACTGTTAACAGCGAAACGATTTCCTTGGCTGACAACATTATTGACTTAAACAGCAACTTTACTACTGGTACTCCAACAGAGAATGCAGGAATAAAGATTAAGCGTGGAGACTCTTCTGATGTTCAAATTCGTTGGAATGAATCTACCGATAAGTGGGAGTTTACAACTGATGGAACAAATTATTCTGTAATAGCACCAACAGATTCACCAACATTTACTGGTACAAATACTGTAGCAGCTCTTACAGCATCAGGATTAATTACAGCCTCTGCTTCAGGTGTAGCATTTACAGATGGAACTCAGACAAAAGCTGGAGTCCCATCACTTACAACAATTGGAACAACAATATCTGCAGCATACAACCTATCAACAGGTGGACTCGCATTGAGAGATCAATTAATTCCAATATCAGGAACATATGTTGTAACTGTGCCAACAAATGCAACAACAGCATTCCCAGTTGGAACCTCAATTGATTTTTATCAATCAGCAGGAACTGTTGCAAGTTTTGCTGGTGCAGTTGGAGTTACAATCCAAGCTACACCAGGATTAAAATTAAGAACAACATATTCATCAGCGACATTGACTAAGGTTGCAACAGACACTTGGTTACTAGCTGGAGACTTAACAGCATAATTAAAAAAATAAAGATAGGGGCTAAATAAATGGCAAATAAGAAAATAGGTAGAAAATCCTCAGCACAGGATAACTTCTTAGAACCAAGTGCAGTTACTTCGTTAACTGCAGGAAATGTGGGTACTGGGCGAGCATATAATAATGGCGCAGCATCTCTTACATGGTCTTTGCCAGCCGCATCACCTCCAGCAACACTTTATACCATTACATCAACCCCAGCAACAACAACACAAACTACTTCTAGCACTAGTTATACATTTACTGGATTAGCAAGTGCCACGGCTTATACTTTTACAGTTGTTGCCTCTAACGCTGCTGGTTCATCTCAAGCAACAACATCAGCATCAATAACTGCTACAACAGTTCCGCAAGCTCCAAACGCATCTGTTTCAACAAGTGCCGCTGGGCCAAGCCCAGTCCCAGCTTCTGGAAATGACAGAATTACTTTTTCTGCAAATGCTACTGGTGGAAGTGCAATAACTACTTTCCAAATTACTTCTAGCGTTCGTGGATCTTTATCTGCTTCTGCAACATCTCCATTTGATACAGCATCTCCAAACTCTGAAACTTATACTGTTTACGCATCAAATGCAAATGGACAGTCTCTTGGTACAACAACTGGAACTGTAGAAACTTTTACGCCACCACACTTCCCACCGTTCTTCCCACCACACTTCCCACCGTTCTTCCCACCGTTCTTCCCACCACACTTCCCACCGTTCTTCCCACCACACTTCCCACCATTCTTCCCACCG
>Ga0209355_1000087_pt1 | contig 52691 bp, 58 predicted proteins | sample LauGreSBDMM110SN_3_FD_187563 | JGI IMG/M metagenome (GOLD analysis project Ga0209355, IMG submission 187563) | Freshwater lake microbial communities from Lake Michigan, USA - Sp13.BD.MM110.SN (SPAdes) (version 2) | ecosystem: Environmental > Aquatic > Freshwater > Lake | place: Lake Michigan... | reverse complement strand
ATATACATTTTTGTAAATATATAAAAATTTATATATAAAAATTTATATATTTAAATTATATAAGTAATGAATCCTTTAGCCTTACTAAAAGAAAAAATGATGCTAAAACCAATTGTTGAACAAAAGGAACGTGTCGCAATTATTATAAAAGGGATTAAAAAACCAAGAAAACTAAAAGCCACTTCTCAGGAAAAAGGAATGGAGGAAGGAATGGAGGAAAAAGGAATGGAGGAAGGAATGGAGAAAGGAATGGAGAAAGGAATGGAGGAAGGATTGGAGGAAGGAGAAAAGGGTGTCCCAGTTATTGAATTGAAAACAGATATTGGTTTTGACCGCAAAGCTCTTACTGAAAAATTAGCAAAAAATAAAAAACTTAAGGTTACTATAAAACCTATTTTGGAAGTGACTGAAGAAAAAAAGATTTCTGAACCTATAGAACCTCCACTAGTCAAAGCCAAAAAACTAGATACCAAAAAACGTCTCATTATTGAATCAGAAGATGAAGAAATGGAACAAGAAAAAGGCGATAAAGAAGAAGTTCAATTCATATCAAAACAACACGATGTAATTCCTATTAAACTTCCAAAAAAGAAGACCCGTATTAGTAAAAAAATAGAAAAAGGTATTGCTGTCTTAGGCCCAGAAACAATTGTAGAAATTGGCGATACGGATTTAAGAAAGCGTCTTCCTACAAAGACACCACAAGTCATTGTCAAAGTTTCCAGTTACTATATGAACAATAGAGAGAAATTTATTAACTTTATTAACTCTCTTTTTGAACCTTATCGTCAGGAATTATTAGAAAATAAAGAAAATATATCGTGTGATGTCATCGGTAAAACTAGCACAAATTTTTCTTTATTGACACATCAAAAAATTGTCCGTGATTATATGAATTTATATACGCCTTATCGCGGCTTACTTTTATACCACGGCTTAGGGTCTGGCAAATGTCACGCAAAAGGCACACCAATTATGATGTCAGATGGTAGAATAGAATTAGTAGAAAATATTAAAGAAGGTGATTTTTTGATGGGTGATAATTCAAAACCTAGAAAGGTGATATCTTTAGCGAGAGGAAAAGATAAAATGTATGATATTATACCTGTGAAAGGTGAAAAATATCGCGTAAATCAAGAACATATATTATGCCTAAAAGCTTCCGGGTTTCCAATGTTGTGTCGTAATAATCATAAATCAAATACAAATTATAATGTTCAATGGATACAAAATAATAATTTTCAATCAAAAACTTTTACTTTTAATATAGACAAAAATAATGAACCGCAAATTAAAGAAGAAGCAGAAAAGTTTTACAAGTTGATTAACACAAACCCAGAAACAAGTGATTCTATCATTGAAATTTCAGTGAAAGATTATTTAAAATTATCTAATAAGAAAAAAAACTTTTTAAAAGGGTATAAAGTTCCTATTCACTTTGAAGAAAAGACTATTTCTATTGACCCTTATATGATTGGTTATTGGTTAGGCGATGGAACTAGTTACACATCTGAAATAACAAGTCAGGATTCAAAAGTTCTGTATTATTTTGCAAAAGAGTTACCAAAATATAGACTATTTTTATCACATAGAGATAAATATACATATGGTATTACCGGTAATGGCAAATATTACAATAATATATTTTTAAATACTTTGAAAGAATTAAACCTTATTAATAATAAACACATACCAGATATTTATAAGTGCAACTCAAGAGAGAATCGATTAAAACTTCTAGCAGGATTATTGGATAGTGATGGTCATTTAAATAAATCTGGTAATGAATTTGAATTTACTCAGAAAAATGAAAAACTAATGGATGACGTTATTTATTTAGCAAGAAGTCTTGGTTTTGCTTGTTATAAATCAATAAAAAATACATCGTGGACATATAATGGAGAAAAAAAATATGGCCAAGCATTTAGAACCCATATAAATGGCACAGGTTTACATGAAATACCAACACAAATACCAAGAAAAAAAGCTAATCCAAGACAACAGATAAAAGATTGCCTAGTTACTGGTATTAAAGTTGAATATGTTAATGAAGATGAATATTATGGGTTCATGATTGACCAAAATTGTAGATATGTGATGGGTGATTTTTCAGTAACTCATAATACGGCCACTTCTATCGCAATTGCAGAGGGTATGAAGAGCTCTAAACAGGTGATCATTATGACACCTGCTTCTTTACGTGCAAACTATGTGGAAGAACTCAAAAAAGCCGGCGATTTGCTTTACAAGAGAAATCAGTTTTGGGAATGGATTTCTCTCGATCAATATCCGGAAGCATTGCAACCCATGTCGGCAGTCCTAAATTTACCTCAAGAATACATACGCAGACATAAGGGTGCTTTTTTCATCAATGTTTCAAAACCTACGAATTATGATGAATTGAACGATATTGATAGAAAAGTATTGGAAGAACAATTAAATGAAATGATAAGTGCAAAATATAGGTTTATTAATTATAATGGTTTACGTGCAACCAGATTGGCAGAAATGACATCTAATTATAGTCGTAATATATTTGATAATGCAGTAGTAGTCATAGATGAGGCGCACAATTTAATCAGCAGAATTGTCAATAAATTAAAGAAAGAAAAATCAATTCCAGATGAAGAGAGAAGTAATAAAAAAAAGGCAGAAGTGCAATCAGAAGCGCAACCAGAAGAACCAGGTATTTTTGGTGAAAATACTCCTATTAATTTAGCTACAAAATTGTATTATATGTTGTTAAGAGCAAAAAATGCACGTATTGTTTTATTATCAGGAACACCTGTTATCAACTATCCTAATGAATTCGGTATCTTATTTAATATTTTGCGAGGATATATTAGAACATGGAAAATACAATTGAATGTTAAAACTGAAAAAAAAATAGACAGAGAATCATTAAAGAATATATTACTTGGAGAGAAAACACTAGATTATTTAGATTATTCTCCTGCCAGTAAAATATTAACTATTACTAGAAATCCTTTTGGATTTAAAAATAAAATTAAAAAAGAAACTGGTTATCAGGGTGTTGCAAATAGTAAAAAAGATGAGAGTGGTGGTTTAGAGTTAGATGACGAATTTACATCTGATGACGATTTTGAGAGAAAAATTATTGGAATTTTAAGGAGAAATGATATAGATGTTATACCACAAGGAATTAAAATAATTAATAAAAAGGCACTACCCGATGATTTAGATACTTTTATGGCGCGTTATATCAATGATTCTGATAAAAAGTTGAAGAATACGGATGCCTTAAAACGACGTATACTTGGACTATCCTCTTACTTTAAAAGTGCACAAGAAAGTTTGTTACCTAGATATAATAAAACTATTGGTGTTGATTATCACATTGTAAGGATTCCAATGAGTGATTCGCAATTTAAAATATATGAGACTGCACGTAAAGAAGAGAGAAAAATGGAGAAAAAAAAACCAAAACAGACTAATGCCGAATTGTTTGAAGAAAAATCATCTACATATCGCATTTTTTCAAGATTATTTTGCAATTTTGCATTACCTGAAAGACCTATTCCTGATAAAAAGAAAAAACCTACAACTGAGAAAGGAAAAGAAGAAGAAGAAGAAGATGAATCAGAACAATCAAATATTGCACAAATTATTAAAGAAGGGGTGCGTGAAGAATCAAAACAAGATGTTCAAGACGATAGAGAAGGTGAAATCGAGGGCGACGAAATTTTGGAAAAAATAGGTGGTGATACTTATAAAGAAAGATTGGAAGATATGTTACGTAATGTTAAAGAACATGCAAACGATTTTTTAACTCCAGAAGCGTTACAAATATATAGCCCCAAATTTTTACATATTCTTGAAAATATTCAGGACCCAGAATACGAAGGGCTTCATTTATTGTATAGTCAGTTTAGAACTCTTGAAGGTATTGGTCTATTCTGTTTGACATTGGAAAAGAATGGATTTGCACGATTTAATATAAAGAAAAACTCTATGGGGTCTTGGCAAATTGATATTCCTGAAATAGACCAAGGTAAACCTACTTATGCACTATATACAGGTACTGAGACTTCTGAAGAAAAAGAAATTATGAGACACATTTACAACGGCGAATGGGATGACATTCCAGAAAGTATTGCTGTCGAATTAAAGGCAAAGTATAATAACAACAATATGGGAGAAGTCATTAAAGTGTTTATGATTACATCCTCTGGTTCCGAAGGAATCAACTTGAGAAATACTCGTTATGTGCACATTATGGAACCTTATTGGCATCCTGTGAGGTCTGAACAAGTTATTGGACGTGCACGACGTATTTGCAGTCATAAAGCGTTACCACTTGCCCTGCAAACATTAGAAGTGTTTGTATATTTAATGGTATTTACGGAGACACAATTAAAATCAGACGAAGCAATCGAGCTCAAGCAAAAAGATTTGAGTAAAGCGATTCCAAGACTTCCTCAAACAAGTGACCAATATTTATATGAAATTTCTGAAATTAAAGCTGGTCTTACTGCACAACTTACTGATGCGGTTAAGGAATCTGCCTTTGATTGCTATATTTATTCAAATGGTAAGTGCGTCAATTTTGGTGATCCTACAAATGACAAATTCGCATATGTTCCTGATTATGCTGACCAGCAAAATGATATAAGTGTTCAGGCGAATAAAGAAACAATAAAATGGCTTGGAAAACCTGTTACATTGAATGGTGTAAAATATGTTTACAGAAGAATGAGTAAGACATTGTTGAATATCTATGATCTAACAAGTTATGAATCTGCATTAAAAGATCCTTCTATTATTCCATTACAAATAGGAACATTAGAAAAAAATGACCGAGGTGAGGATGTTTTTAAACAATTAGTAGTGTAAATCATAAATTATCAGCTAAATACGTTTGATATCATTAAATCAATCATTTCTTTTTCATCAATTGATAAATTGTCATATTCTACTACACCTTCTGCAATACTCGCAATAAATTTTTCATAAATTATTTGATATTTATCTTTTATAAAGTTTGTTATTCTTGGATACTTTTTCTCTTTGAAAATAATGACCTTAAATCCTAAATTTCGAATTCCATGTTCATACTTCATTCGTGGAGAAGAGTTTGAGGCAATGATAACCCGAAATAAATTAAATAGTAAAAGCAAATTAAAGAATTGCATTGCGTTGTATTGTTTATATATTATTAATTACAAATTTTTTATCTCATTTTTTTTAAAAATTTTTTAATTTTTATTTTATTTTATTTTATTTTATTTTATTTTATTTTATTTTATTTTAATTTTATTTAATTTTATTTTGTAATAATTCTAATATTTTATCCATTTTATTATCATATGATTGAAGTGTTTTCTCTATTTGTAATAAACGTTCCTCTACTTGTAAAGTAAATGTTGAATCATTCATAGTAAGCGTTATATTTTCTAAATTTGAAGGGACTTTTTTCAACTTTTTAAAAATATTATTATCTGAATTATTATCATTTGAATTATTATCATTTTCCAAAGTAGGTGTATTGAATTCTTCATTCTGACCCCATGTAACATTTTTACCCTTTTGTATTAAAGTGTTATCGTATAGATTTAAACCATTATTTTCGTGTGTATTCATTTTAATATTAGGATTCAGTTTTTCACTTTTGATAGATGTTTCTTGTGGTTTTAACCAAGTATCTGCATTTTCAATAGATCCTTGATTTGCTTTACTTATTTGTTCAACGTCATAATTTCGTTTTGCAGTCATTTCTTTAATAATTTTATCCATTTCACTGATTGGAGTGTCTTTTAATTTATCAGAAAACTCTGGCAGTTCTGGGACTGGTAAAGACATTGCATTCGTAAAATCCTCTTGACGTTTCTGTAAATCTTTTTCAAATTGATTTTTTTTTTCATTATGAATTTCCTCATATGTAATGGATTCTTTTAGGGGAAGGTCATCATATATTTTAATTTTATTATGTATTTGATTTGGATAATTGGTTCTGATGTGTGTTAAAATTAATAATATATATTTTTTATTCATGTCTATTAGATGTGTAGTCTTTGTTTTCTCTGCTGAAAAAAACCCTCTAATATTATCCAGAAAAACTTGAAAAACCTTTTCTTGAATATCTTTTGATAGAAATTTAAATATATCTTCATCTATAATTACATCCCAAAGTGTATCTACATTTTCTTTTTTAAGAAAGTTTTGTATGCTCATAAAATATATAAATATAGATTTATCTTTTTATATATTTTATTCTTGTTTAGTTATTTTATATATAATGGAAAAAAAATAGGATCTAAAAGATTTGTTCTTGAAGAATTTAATCCATATGAATATTACGATGCTGCTGATGATAGAGAAATTGATGATTCTGATGTAAATCCGGTAACTGCTGGAGGTAGAAAATCTATAAAGAATCATTAAAATAAATTTTTCTAAAATTCTCCATGTATTTATCCTTTAATATATGATGTTTCATATATTCTGAAGTAAATTTATCTTCTAACATGTGAACAATAAAAAAGAGTGAATATATTCCACATTCTGTGTTACCATATTGATGCTCTATACCTTCATTACTATCAAATTCAAAATTCATTTTTGGCGTTAAACCTTTACCTTGATCTATAATGCGGTCTACTAGAACCATAATTTCTTTAGGTGGTTCATCGCCAGTGCTGTCAAAAAAGAATATTTTCTTTTTTTTAATGTTAATAAACATCGAAATCCAATGTTCGCCTGGTTTGTTATGAGGGTCAGTATTAAATATTATTCCAATTTTTGTTTTCCCGTTTGCCAATTGATCTTTTACACTAAATTTACATAATTCATCCCAAACACATTCACCATATAATTTTCTTGTATCAAAATCAATTGGAGAAGGACCAATAAAATCAAAACATTTATAAGCTTTTTCATATTGTTTCATAACACTCATGATATCTACACTTGATAACCATTCATTTGGATTTTTTTTCCATTCTGGTGGAGATTCTGGTGCAAAAGAATCTGCTACATCACTATCCACTTTACCAAATGCAGCTTTTTGTTTTAACCAACACGATTCTTTATTACAAACGCGACCAAGGTGCTTGCTAATTTCTGCATGAATTTCTTTTGATAAAGTGCTTTTTATTTTTGCATCTGGATGACGTGCATTCCATAAGTCTCTTAATTTAAATAATGACCTATTAGTATAACAAGAAAACTCATTTATTTCACCTTTTGCTTTGGGACTACAATTTACCTTTGCCAATTTTACTGCTTTTTTCGATTTTCGACCGCCATATCGATTTTTTGTTTTATTATGATTCATTCTATTTTTCTTGCGATGTGTCTTCATATATATTATTAATATTATTTCTATCTAGCTTTGCAAAAGGGGGCGCCAATATTTTTTTACCTTTTTTAAATGATGGTTTATCTAAACATGGTTCTTGTGGCATTTTTATCGTCCGTAGCATTATCTTATCTGCTTCTAAACAATTATCTTGCTGATTTACTTCATTTAAAGATACATCTGTTATTACTTCGTTTTCTTCAGTAAAAACAAAATCCTTGTATTCAGATTGTACAAGATCATTTGTATCCTTGGCTTTCAAATAATGTATACAGGCATTGAAAAAATTATTATATGCATATTTGACGTCAGGTAGCAAATCTGATGGCTCATCTGCACCTCTTATTAAATTTTGAAATAAATGATAAACACGTTTTTTATAAAGTTTGCGCTCTTCTTTATTTACGTGCGCTGCTTTCTTGTTATTTACATGAGAATTGTACATTTCCTTGTTTAAAAGATAATCTAAAGTAACTTGATCGACAAAAGCTTGTGACATTCACCTTTACAAAGGTAGAGTCAAAAAAATCAAAGTTTTCACTCAATTATGAAACATGGATAATATGATTATTCATATATTTATTGCCGTGTTTTGATATAATAAATGTGCGGTTTTCATCTCTCTCCACCTCTTCACTATCTAAATAACAATGCATACGAATATTTTCTTCGTGATAATCACTACCTGCATGTACTAAATCCGCTCTAAATACCAATACATCGCCTTGATTTAACTCTATTTTGGTTGGCACAATTGGGTCGCCCTTATAAGTGCCTTGAATTACTTTGCTAGAGTTTTCCCATAAATAAATATACGTATTTGGTTGTAATGCTATCAATACCAATAAAGGGACTTGCTTACCCTTTTTAATACATTTTTGGAATTCTTCAGTATTTTCATAATCCGTATGAGGTAATTGTGGGTTACAGCCTGATTTCGATTCTATTAGAACCCATTTACTAGGCGTCAGAGAAGTGGATAGGTTTTTAACAAACTCATTTAATGAATCAATAAATTTTTTATTTTGTTTTGTTGACTTCAGATTACATTGACAACGCTTATTGTCATTTCTCTTTGAATTAAATATAGGATCAGCATGTTGCAATTGGTTTTTGAAATCTTCTAATAAATCTGTTGTAGTTACGAAGATATTTTCATAAATAGTATATTCCGGAATCGACATATACTATTCTAGATATTCCGCTTTAAATAAAAGTAGTAAAAAATAGTAAAAAATAGAAAAAAAAATAGTAAAAAAATAGTAAAAAAATAGTAAAAAAATAGTAAAAAAATAGTAAAAAAATAGTAAAAAGTAGTAAAAAGTAGTAAAAATATAGTTAAAGGTTTGGCTCCACCTTTTCAAAGGTGGATTGCTTCGTTAAATCGCGCACTTGGCATCTCGTATTATTATAGAAAATCCCAGAACCCACTATATTTTTGTCTGGATTTGGATTAAAACTAGAAAAACTTTCATTTTGAAACAATAACTCATGCGGGCTTGGCTTTGTCATGGTTTGAAATTTATAATTATATAAATCACTATTGCTAGAAGGAACAAATGTAGCTTGGCTGCACTTTTGAAGAGCATAAATCTGATTCCTTAATTCAGATTCTTTATTGATATTGGATGCAAAACCAGACCATGGTGATTGTGTATTTCCTGGGTTAAAAACGTTGTGAACATTAAATGTAGGAGCTTGTACTAATGGCACTTGTACTTCCTTTCTGGGGTCAACAATTGGAAAATATGAATATTTTGTCATAACAGGTCTCACATCTACATAAGGTTGTAACATTTGGGATGGAATATTTCTATCATAAATTCGTCCATTTGTTTCCTGATGTATTTGTGCAACACTTTGATTTTCGGAATATGCGTTCATTGATATACATATATATATTATTTTTCCATCTACCTTTTGCAAAAATTTAAAATTTTGTTAAAAGTTGTATTGAAGTTGTATTATACTTGGCTCCACCTTTTCTAAAGGTGGAAAAAGTATATAAAGCCAATAGCACATATTATAATACGAATGTGCGGAATTTTTGCTCTTCTAAACAATCAAACAGATTTAGGGTTAGTGAAAAATGAGTTTATGAAAGGCCAGGGACGTGGGCCTGAATTTTCTAAATTAGATACTTCTTATATTAAAATGGTTCTTGGATTTCATAGACTTGCAATAAATGGGTTAAATGAAGCGTCTAATCAACCACTGGTTATCGACGATATTGTTCTTATTTGTAATGGTGAGATTTACAATTATATGCAATTATATAAATATATGAATATAAAACCTACAACTGGTTCTGATTGTGAAGTCATTATTCATTTATATCTTAAATATGGTATAGAACAGACTCTTACTATGCTAGATGGTGTATTTGCATTTGTTTTATTTGATAATCGCACTATTGCTGATGTAGATAATAAAGTATATGTCGCACGTGATCCGTATGGTGTAAGGCCGTTATATTACCTTACACAAACAAAACAAATTCAACCATTTTCTGGTAGTTTACATGGTTTTGCATCAGAGCTTAAATGCTTAGAACATTTTTATAATATTAATCCTAATGAACACAAAATATGTCAATTTACCCCGGGCAGTTATAGTATTTTCAATTTATCCAGCAAAGTCATGGCGACTTGGCTACCTATTAAAGAAAACATTGCTTATTTTATTCCATCTTTCCCTTATAGTCATATAATAGATGAAAATGATTATTCAAAAAATTTACTAGAAATTTATAGTAATATTTCTTATTATTTATCAATTGCAGTTGACAAACGTTGCTTGGCAACTGAAAGACCTATTGCATGCCTCCTTTCTGGTGGATTAGATAGTAGCTTGATTGCTGCTCTCGTTTCGAATTATTATAAACGAAATGATTACGAGCAACCATTAGAAACTTATAGTATTGGCCTTGAAGGTTCTGAAGATTTGAAATATGCTCGCATTGTTGCTGACTATATTGGTAGCAAACATATAGAAGTGATTGTAACTGAAAAGGAAATGTTTGATGCTATACCAGAAGTAATTGCAAAAATCGAAAGCTATGATACAACATCAGTTAGAGCCAGTATTGGCAATTATTTATTGGGAAAATACATTGTCTCGAATTCTAACGCCAAAGTAATTTTCAATGGTGATGGTTCTGATGAGCTTCTTGGCGGATATTTGTATATGAATAAATGTCCTGATGATATTGAGTTTGATAGAGAGACACGTAGACTATTAAAAGATATACATTTGTTTGATGTTTTGCGCTCCGATAAGTCAATTTCATCTCATGGTCTAGAGCCTCGCACACCATTTTTGGACAGAAGTTTTACCAATTATGTATTGTCTATTCCTCCGTATTTTAGAAATCACAAAAATGTTGGAAACATTGAAAAATTCTTACTACGAAATGCATTTTCCAAAGAATACTTCTTAAATTATAACCAAGAACCATTATTGCCGGATTCTATTCTTTGGCGCAAGAAGGAGGCATTTAGTGACGGAGTTAGCTCTCATGGTCGCTCCTTATATGTTATCCTTCAAGAGCAAATTACTGAAGTATTAAATATGAATTATGGAAATTTTACACCATCTATAGATACAGAAAAATACTATTACAAAATGATTTTTGATGGATTCTTTCCAAATTGCGCCACTATTGTGCCATATTTTTGGATGCCAAAATATACTGATGCAAAAGATCCGAGTGCAAGAACGCTGACATTTTATGAACAAATAAAACCAGATATAGTAAGCTGAAAAAAACGCACTAGCCTATATTGCAGAATATTTGCACGGAGCTTATAGGTATATGGCATTCTGGTTTTTCATATATAATTTGTAATCCATTAGGTAATTTTATATGTTTAATTGTTGTCATTTAATAATATTATATTATATTAATTTAATATAATATGTTTAATAAGCGAACAATACATAATTTTCAAGACAGATTATTTAATTTTTTTATTATAATATCTTGGTCACTTATAATTATTTCTGCGTTAGGATTTTCACAATATACACCTAAATTCTTAGAAAATTTAGATTATTATATAAGAATATACATTTGCTTATTTTTAATGTGGAGATTTAACCCTTTGAGAAGACATTACGAATTTACTGATTTAGATCGTAAAATAGCCTTTAGTGCTGGTTTATTTATTTTGACAACTACAGCATTGAATCAATATTTGAAAAATGCTCAAGAAAAATTGCAAGATATTTTACATGTTTAAATACTTCTATATGTCTTATTTTTTCCTTTTATTCCTTTATTCCTTTTGTAAAGATTCTTCATTGTTCTATTTCTTTTTGGCTTATCATTAAAAAATGTTTGCAAATGCATAATAATATGTTTACCTACTATTTTATCTAGTTCATACTCTTTTCCCTCCTTCTCTACACATTTGTATTTATATATTTTGAAAAAGCTGGTCATACTTGTTTCAAAATCAGTGTATTGAATGAATCGTTTTCCAATAGCAGAATTCATGAATCGATTTAGCATTTCATCAAAAGGTATATCATGATAATATGGTTTCAAATTTATATAGTAAATATGTTCATTTGACATACCAGGATGAAATGTATCGTCGAGAAAACATATTTCTGTATTAGCAGGCACTTTTGTACATCTAATAAAATCATGATGTGTCTTATTATGAGTTGTTCTACATATTTCAACTTGCTGACCATTTATCCTGAATGCAGCAACAATTTGGTCAATCAACTTAAAATCAAGTTTTTTATCAAAATATCCTACAATATGTTGCGCCCATTCGCGAGGTCCATTATTATTTGTGTATATCATCATCTTGTGACAACAAGAGGATTCCTTTTTTGTCTTTAAGTAGGTTAAAATATTTATTATATTAGGACGAAGTACTTCGGGAAATAAATCTAGACAATCATTAAAATCATGTTGAGACAAAGCAGTGAGAGATTTGTTTTTTATGTATTGGGTTAGACTATCCCAAAACATACCAAATTCTGTAAAATAACCAAGGGTTTCATCTAAATCAAATACAACTATTTTCATCACTAATATATGTTTAGTTTTTTGATTTTAAAAAAAACTTAAATAGAAATTATAATATATATAATATGAACTTTAACAATACAACTCCTTTAGAAAAGGTTTCCAAATTAAAAATTAATACTTCTCCTTATGTTGAACCTTATATTGAACCACCATTGACTGCAAGAAAAGAGCTAGACGATTTACGAGAAAGCACGCGTAATTTTGTCATTGATAATGAAGTATTGTACAATAAATTACAATCAGTGCAAAATGAGATTCGGGATCTTGTATACTTTTTAAAAAAGTTGAACTAAAACGTTTTTAGGATTTTTTCTAAAAGAGAGAAAAAACTTTTTTTACACATTTTTAACATTTCAAATGCAAATTATCTCCCAGTCCAACATTTTATTAATGGTAAATGTTTATATTCATTTATTTCATTAAAATGTATACCCCAATTACAATATTTGTGTATATTACCTAATAATGTTTCGTGATGATTTCCTTCTTTTTGTAATAAACAAGCAAATACTCTTTCAAAACTGCAACGATTATGTCTATTTAATACATAATCTAATAATTTACTAATATCATATTTATTATTAATATGAGTTAAATAATCGTGTGTAATTATAGACATGGCTCCAAAACAACCCGTCCATAAATTTTTGTTTTCATAAAATTCTTTCAATTCTAAATCATTAAAAACATTTATCATTATTGTTTCATCTTCTATTTGGTCCCAGTCATGAGTAAAATACCATAATAATTTATATTTTTCTACACTCATATCTATATATTTATTTATGAATACAGAATCATGAATTATTACAGCAATGTCAAATAGTTTATTATGTAAATAGTAATAATAAGGCAATAATTCACCTCTTTTAGGATATTCACTATTTATAATGCTAGTTTTATATAATTTTTCATTGGTTATAAAATTATAATCACTATTATCATCTATTATAAGAATTTCATTTTCCGGATAATATTGTCTAATAGAATCAACACATTTAATCCAATATTTATTTGTAAGTTCATTATTTACATGCCTTAATATAATAAATCCTATTTGTGTCATAGTATAATATCACTATAACAATACGAATATTTTTATAAATTAACGATTCATTTTGTTTATTATAATCGGCGTTTGAAACATTAAAATTTTCTAAATGTGGACAGAAAATTATTATATTTGCAAATATTATAGATAATCTATGACTGAATTAACAAAAAATGATTATATAAAAATTTTGGAATATTATAAGAAATCTATACCTAAATCGTCACGATTATTAAAAATGGGAGCGGAAAAAATATTGAATGAAAAACTTTGCCGATGCATCAAAAAATTGGATCCTATAAATGAAGCCAAGTCTATTGGCATTTGTACAAAAACAATATTTAACAGAAAAGGATTACGTCGCGGTCAATTCAAATGTAAAGGGAAGTCAACATTGAAACTTAAGAAACTAAAGAAAAATTATACGCGACGAAAATAAAATATATATATATTTTATATGCCTAGTAAAAAGAGAATAAGTATTACTAACAGACGTGCCAGAGGAGTAACTAGCGACTTGATGAAAATGGAAGAAGGTAGAGTCACTCCTCCATCAAAACAATCAACACCTCCACCTTCTGTTAAATTTCATCGTATTACACAAGAACCACAAATTCAATATAAAGAACCAATATTTCATCGACCTCCTGGATTTGATGAAAATAAATTATTAGAAACTGATTTAATAAGGAACGAATCAAAAGCTAAAATGTATTCAACTGAATTATCGTCACATGACCTGCCGCCTTTTCAAAACGCTCTAGATGTTTTTGAAAATCCTACACCAGAAAGGAGAAGAGAGTTGGCACGTGCTGCCTCTGAAGAAAGAAAAGAAGCGGAATTCAAAGCTGAAAACGAAACCAAAATTGCTGAACATGCAGAATTTGTAAATAGCAATAAGGTTGTACCACCACCAACTAGAACTTGGTGGGCTCGAGGAAAGAAAAGCCGGAAGGTAAAAAAAAGTCAAAAAGGTAGAAAAGGTAGAAAAGGTAGAAAAGGTAGAAAACATTCTACTCGAAGAAAATAAATATACTATTATAATATGACTACAAAAGTACCATATTATGATATCATTATTATTGGGTCAGGAATGGCTGGCTTATATAGCGCATATAATATTCAAACTACCGCCCCTGATACTTCTTTTCTTATTTTAGAAAAATTCCATAAACAATGGGTTGGCGGCAGAACCAGCAATGAAACATTTTACGGCACTCAAGTCGTAACCGGTGCAGGAATTGGACGCAATGATACCAACCCACTTCTCATTCATTTGATGAAAGAATTGAATATACCCTTTAGAAAGTTTCATTCTGTTATGGATTATTCAAAATTAATTCAGCCAGTCGATGTCGAAAAAGTTATTATACAATTACGAGGATTTTATAAGAGATCACCTGACCTACATGGTCTAACTTTCAAGCAATTCTTTATTAAAATACTCGGTCATACTGCATATAAACAATTTCTGATTTCGGCCGGCTATACTGATTACGAAAATGCGGACTTATATGAGACGTTGTATAATTACGGCATGGATGACAATAAGGGCGGCTGGACTGGGCTTTTTATTCCATGGAAACGACTAGTACACACCTTATACGATAAGATCGGCGCATCTCACTTTAAATTCAATAACAATGTGGTATCCATTCAGAAAATTAGAGAGAATCCTTGCTTATACGAAATTACTACAGAACTTGGTTCCTCATATCGCTGCAATAAAGTCATTCTTGCGACTACTATTAGTAGCATACAAAAATTAATCCCAGATAAGCACGGACTCTACAAGCAAATACATGGGCAAACATTTCTTCGTTTATATGGCAAGTTTAATAAAAAATCCGCAGCAATTATGCAGCAATATGTACCGAATTATACGATTGTTCCTGGTCCACTTCAAAAGATTATACCTATCGATGCAAACAAAGGCGTCTATATGATTGCTTATAGTGACAACGCAAATGCTATTGCATTGAAGGATCACTTGAAAAATACTACAGAAAATTGCGAATTATATTGCGAACTTATTGAGAAATCTCTTGGTATTCCTGGTGGTTCTCTCGAGTTGACTGCTATTAAAGATTTTTATTGGCCCATTGGAACCCATTATTATGAACCATTACGTAAATCACAATTTAAGACTAGAGATGCATTCTTAAAAGTGGCGCAACATCCTGAAAAAGGGCTACTTATTGTAGGCGAGGTAGTTAGCAGGTATCAGGGTTGGACAGAAGGTGCTCTCATGAGTGTGAAAGCCGTTTTGACAAAACAATGGATTACAAATGAGTGCTAACTATAAATCATATAGTAACCATGATAACCTATAGATGCAAATCCTAACATCATGAGCATTTCAAAATAACGGCGCGTTGTATTCTCTCTATTGTAGCCAATATAGACAAGTAAAGGTCCAACTAAAATAATATGAATCAAATTCACCCAATATGGTTTGTCTGCTTTCATATAATTGTAAACCTTGTACATATGATAAACTATTATAATTACGCCAAGTGCCAACAAAATTGGATACATTAAGCTTGGTATTTTCTCTCTAACTATACCAACATACAGAAAAAGTGTACCAACAATAAGTATATGAAATAAGTGAACTAGTGTCTCGGTATTCATAATATATATTATTATATATTATTTTCTTGTAATAGTATATAAAATGGTGCATAATTATCAAAATACTGAAGTTAAAATGAGCCAAGCTGGAGGAAAAATTGTGCGTAAAGTTTCTATTAAAAATGGAAAAGGCTTTAAGAGTGTTACAAAATACCATAAAGGTAAAAAAGTCGGCACTGCTAAGAAACCTATTCATAAGTCACATATAAACTTAATAATTATAGGAAAATTTATTCCTGGTTTATTTTCTGATTGCCGATGCAACAAGAAGAATACTCGTAAATCACGCAAATAAATATTTAATTATATATAATATGAAAACTAATCAATATTTTATATTATGTGGAATGTGTATAATTATTATTTTAATTATATATTATTTATATTATATTATGAGTGATAAATTTATGAGTGATAAACAAATTTATGCAATTGCTGTATTTAATGACCAAATAAAAGGATATGTTAAATTTAGTGAAGATTTAGATAAAAATCAAATTAAAATAGATTTGCACATTAGTGGGTTACAACCAAACTCTTTGCATGGATTTCATGTACACGAAGCTGGCGATTTAACTGATAAATGCACCAGTATGTGTGCACATTTTAATCCATATGGTAATACTCATGGTTGTCCTGGTTCAAAAAATAGACATGTAGGTGATTTAGGAAATATTCATACAAATAATAAAGGTGAAGCAAAATATACTTTTTATGATAATGTTATTAAACTCCGAGGCACAAAGGCAAATATTATAGGAAGAGGTTTGATTATTCATGAAGACGAAGATGATTGCGGAAATGGTGGAAATGCAGAAAGCTTAAAAACTGGTAATGCTGGTAAAAGAATTGCTTGTGCTGTTATTGGTTATTCAAAAGAAAATTACATAAAAATCGATGTAAATGAGAAAAGGACTAAATACTAAAATAAGTGTTTTTATATAAAATAAATTTACACTTTTATTTAGATAAATGGTCCAGTGCTGATAATAAAACTAATTCTTGTTCTGTCATTTTTTGAAATATTAAATGTTTATCAAATGCTAATTGGAAGTGTCGAGGTGCATATCCATAATTTTTACATATACAATATACACCATTTTCTTTTATTTTCATTTCACAGAACATTGCACCTTGTTTCAAGACAATTTTTTCTGGATCTTCAATAGGTATCCAACGAATATGTGAACCATATTTAAGTTCATTCATTTCGTCTACATATTTGTATTGATTTAGTTTTTTTAGTAATTCTAATGTATCGTCCTTTGATAAATTAAGTTCTTTTAATATATTTAAATTTATTTCTTTAACTTTATATGTAGTTAAATTCATCAATGATTCATTTGTATCATCTTCTAATGCTTGCAATAACTTTTGAACGTCCATATAAATATATAAATATATGAATTGTATTTATATATTTTTTTTATCATTTTTCGTTTTTTGTATCAAATTTGTTATCAATACAAATAATTATAAAAATACATAATGCAAATACATGCGTCAACATATGAATAATAGTAGATATTTCATCTTCACAACAAATGTTTCTTATAATTTTGCTCGTAAAAAATGTTATTAATGTAGTAATAATAATCATAATCGTCGCAACTTTAATAATCTTATTTTTAATCAGAATACTATAATATATATAAATAATCGACGTTATAAACATTACAAAACGATCTGCAATTTTTGCATATTCACTTGTAATTCCATGATTCAAGATAGACGTAATAATACCAATATAAGTAATTATAAATAATGGCAGTAAATGATTACTATATAAATAGAGATAAGCAATAATAATTACGATACCAATTATTATTGATGAATAACACAACTTTTCGTTCATATATTATACTAAAAAAATAAATTTATTACCATGATCCAAATGCACCACCTCCTAACACCGAGTTTGCGGCCATAGGTTCACCAAATCCTTCTGTAGGAGTAGCCGCTCCAACTAATGGCGTGGTATCTTGTTTGTACATTGTATTATAGTCCGGAAGCTGCTGTGTCGATGCAGGCTGTTGCTCATAATTTGGTAATGCACTAATAGCAGTTCCATCTGTGAAATTTGGCTGATTAGTTATCATTTGTTGTTGTTGCTGACCAGAAATTGGTTGAGAAACTTTCACATTACCAGAACCTTTTTGATTCTTTTTTGCCTTTGGATCTTCACTCTTACCATTCCATAATTCTGAAATGCGGTCTACTAAAATACTTACCTTCTCTCCAAGCTTTGTTTGCAAGCTCATTGTGATCAACAAAATTGGTAAAACAACGAAAATAATGTGGAAATCTGGATATTTTGTGCTGCTATATGTGGGTACATATGTAATAATACGATCCACTAATAAAAGTCCTAAAAATGTAACAATTATTTGAATTAATATTTCGGCAGTAATCTCAATTGAACCCTTTTTGTCATCAGCCTCAGGTACATACCTTCCAATAGTTTTATTCAAAATAACAAGAGGAATAATAGCCAATAAAATGTATTGCAATGTGTTTAAGATTTCGGATTTTGAATCATCGTCAAAATTAAAAACATGCTTAAAAAATCCTTTATTTGATTCATCTGAACTTTCCATATCTCTATAGGGTATAATTAGAAATTAAAAATACAGAATAGAATATATTTAAATAAAAGTGGAATTTAAAGGAAAGAATATAAAGATATTCTAAATATATTCATATAAAAATGGATGAACTCTATATTTCAGATAAAATTTCAGATACTATTTTTCAAAAAAGAGAGTGTGAGGATAAAAATAATGAAGAATATCAATACCTAAATCTTCTCGAAAATATTATTGAAAATGGTTTTTGGGAACACGGGCGTAATGGCAGAACAAAAAGTATTTTTGGAAATACTATGAGGTTCTCTCTAAAAGACGGCAAAATTCCCATTTTAACTACTAAAAAAACCGCCTGGAAGACATGTTTGAAAGAGCTGTTATGGTTTATTCGTGGTCAAACAGATAATAAAATTCTTAATGAACAAGACGTCTATATTTGGGATGCAAATGCATCACGGGAATTTTTGAATAGCCGAGATTTACATGATTATCCTGAGGGAATTTTAGGACCGATTTATGGTTATCAATGGCGTGATTTTAATGGTCCTTATCATGTATGCAAATGCAAATCATTTGATAATTGTAATTGTAATGGTTTAACGAAACGAATCGGGCGAATTGACCAATTGCAAGATATTATCGATGAATTAAAAAACCCAGCCACGCGCACTAGTCGGCGACTTATTATGACCGCATGGAATCCCTCTCAGTTAGTGGATATGGCGCTTCCACCTTGTCACGTCATGTGCCAATTTAACGTTCATGATGGTAACAAGTTGTCTTGTTCTATGTATCAGAGGTCTTGTGATTTTTTTTTAGGAATCCCTTTTAATATTGCATCGTATTCAGTATTAACACATTTATTAGCAAAACATTGCGGATTAGAAGCTCATGAATTTATTCATTTTATGGGAAATTGTCATCTTTATGAAAACGCGATTGATGCTGCCAAGATACAAATTCAAAGAGAACCTTATCCTTTTCCAACATTATCTATAAAACAAATTAGAGATAATATTAATGATTATCAACTTGAAGATTTTGAGGTTCATAATTATAAAAGGTATAATACAATTAAGGTTGATATGATTGCCTAATCCACCTTTTATAAATCCACCTTTTATAAATCCACCTTTTATAAAAGGTGGAGCCAAATATATTCATCTTTAAGAAATCCACCTTTTATAAATCCACCTTTTATAAATCCACCTTTTATAAAGGTGGAGCCAAATCTATTCATCTTTTATAAATCCACCTTTTATAAAGGTGGAGCCAAATCTATTCATCTTTAAGAAATCCACCTTTTATAAAGGTGGAGCCAAATATATTCATCTTTAAGAAATCCATCTTTAAGAAATCAACCTTTAAGAAAAGGTCTAATGCGTAAGTAACTTAAAAACATATTGTGTAATATAAATATTATGAGTTCAAGATCACTCGCTGCTGCCAGATCTAGACGTGCTGGAGAAAATGCGCCACCTGTTTCTGGAAATAGACCTGTAACTTCTATTGGTTCATCTGCTGCTTTTTCTCAACAAATGCAACCTCCTTCAAATGTTAGGCTTCCAAGACCCCAACAGCAACAAAATGCTTATCCACCATCGCAACAAAATGCTTATCCACCATCGCAACAAAATGCTTATCCACCATCGCAACAAAATGCTTATCCACCATCGCAACAAAATGGTTATCCACCATCGCAAGCTTACAAGCAGGTACAACAATCTCAACAACAAAGTCAAAACGGCCTTCCATTTACTAAATTAAGCGTTTCTGATGCAATTGGACTAATAACAATGCGCTTAGGAAGATGTGAACAATGGATTATTGAAACGGACCATGAAACTTCTGAAAATGATGGTGCTTCTATGACAGGACTTCCTGAAAATTCTAGAATCATTGACAATAGTATATTAACCAATTTTGTCAGCAGACTAGATTCCCTTGAAAAGAGAGAACCTGGTTCTTCTGATAGTATTGATAATGATGCAATTGGTAAATTGGTTGAGGATGTTACAAAAATGAACGAACATTTGGCAAAAATTGTTGAGGAATCTTCTAAGCATTCTATAGTTACTTCCAAACATACAGAACAATTGTATAAGTTTGAGAGAGAATTAGTCGAAACTAAAGATATTTTAAAAACATTTATGTTGAAGTATGATTTGTTTACAGGCGAGACAACTGAAAAGTTGGGTGATTTTGAGTATGCTATTTCAGAAATGGAAAAGAACTTTCCTGTTGTTGAAGAAGTTATTGATTATGAAAATACTCAAGAAAATACTCAAGAAAATACTCAAGAAAATGATGAATCTGAAACCACTATTTTGACCAGTGATTTGAAGAGTATTATTAACAAGGAATTAGCTGCTGAAAATATGTAATTTTTACTATGAATATATATTTCATTCAATCTATTCCTAAAAAAGATATTAAATATAATCGAATATTATATTTAATATGAATTTTATAGTAAGTAACAAGGAAAAAAAGGAACTATTTGTATCTCTTTTTCAGGTATTAAAAAATTGTTCTACATTAATTAACTGCAAATTTGAACCTGACTTTTTACATATACAAGGGATGGATAAATCTCATGTATGTTTATATGATGTAAAAATTGCAAAGGTTTGGTTCGATACATATAATATTGAATCTACTACTAAATTGTCTTTTGAATCAAGTATGTTTCATTCTATTATTAGTACTAAGTCAGATAATCAAGACCTAATTGTGAAAATGGAAGAAGACGCTCTTCATATTCAATTTATAAATACACAATTAGAAAATACACAATTAGAAAATACAACATTAGAAATAGATGTAGAACAAGAAAAAGAAAAAAAAACTAAAAAAAAAGTAGGAAAGAAAGAAAATATTACAAAGGTAAATGAAAAGAATGACTTTAAGAAGTTATTTAAAATGCCTCTAGCTGAATATGAATATGAATATTTTATGAATATTCCTGTTGTAGATTATGATGCAGAATTTGAGATTTCATCAAAATTGGCCACAGATATGTTTGCTCAATTAAGTAATTTTGGTAATGATATTAATTTTACGTGCTCAGAAGATTCTATTCATTTAACTAGTACTAGTATATCAGGTGAAATGTGTATTCAAATACCTATAAATGATTTATCATGTTATAGCATTGTAGAAGGTGATAAAGTAATATTGAATTATAGTTTATTGTATTTAAACAAAATGTGTATTACTAATAAATTGTCAAATGAAATTGAATTTTGTTTGAGCAATGATTGTCCTATGAAAATTGTTTATCCTTTAGGAGGAGGCAGTTCTGTTGTATTTTATATGGCGCCAAAATCCACCTAAGCCACCTTTCTTAAAGAAGATCCAAATAGTGACTCAAAGATGAAGTGTTTGGCTCCACCTTTCTTAAAGAAGATCCAAATAGTGACTCAAAGATGAAGTGTTTGGCTCCACCTTTCTTAAAGGAGATCCAAATAGTGACTCAAAGATGAAGTGTTTGGCTCCACCTTTCTTAAAGGAGATCCAAATAGTGACTCAAAGATGAAGTGTTTGGCTCCACCTTTCTTAAAGGTGGATAAAGGTGGATAAAGGTGGTTTCGTTCTAGTTAACAAAAATTATTATTATTTTTATGTAAAACTATAACATGAAAATAATTATCGCATTTTTTATATTTTGTTTAGTATTATTCATTTACTTACATATTCAATTCCATTTAAAAACAAGTGAAGATTTAGAAATGTATGAAATAGACGAGCCATCAAAAGATAAATTAGAAGAAATATGTGACATTCGACAACCAGTGATCTTCGATTTTGATTGTGAAAAAATTATGGAATCATCTAACAAGTCCTTTATTTCTGATAATTATAGCGCTTTTGAAGTTAAAATTAGAAATGTTAGAGATATAGATCCTAATGTAGAATTATATATGCCATTACCATTACATGCAGCAATTAAGTTATTTGATGAAGATAAAAGCGCCACTTATTTTTCCGAAAATAATACTGAATTTTTAGAAGAAACTGGTGTTATAAAAAATTTGAGATATAATGATGAATTTTTAAGGCCATATATGGTGTCAAACTGCAACTATGATATCATGATGGGGTCCGACAATATGTGTACTCCTTTTAGGTATGAATTGAATTACAGAAATTACTTTCTTTTGACGCAAGGAGGTGCACAGATAAAGCTAGCTCCGCCACATAGTGTAAAATATTTGTATCCAATATATGATTATGAGAATTTTGAATTTAAGTCTCCTGTCGACCCATGGTCACCACAAGTCAAATATAAGGCTGACTTTGATAAGATAAAATGTCTTGAATTCACATTAACACCAGGTAAAACGTTATTTATACCTGCTTACTGGTGGTATAGTATTAAATTTAATAATAATACAAGTATTTCTTGTTTCCATTATCGAACATATATGAATAATGCAGCTATTTTGCCGTATATTGGAATGCATGCGTTACAAATTCAGAATGTCAAGAGAGATGTAGTGAAAAAAGCTAGTATATCAGAACTAAATCAAGAAATTGTTCAACCAGAAGAAGATACTATTCCTATTATTACAGATGATTCTAATAATACTACTATGATAACAGAACACATCATGAAAGATCATGGTGTAGGAATAGATATAAATGAGATGAGTAATATTGATAAGTAAAAATATTTATATAATATAAAATATACTATTATATTATATGAAAATGTTTTCCGGTATTTTTTCTGTTTTAGGTAAACGTAAAACTAAAACTAATAAAACTAATAAAACTAGTAAAACTAATAAAACTAAAACTAGTAAAACAACTAAAACTAGTAAAACAACTAAAACTAATAAAACTAAAACTAGTAAAACTAAAACTAAAACTAAAACTAGTAAAACTAAAACTAGTAAAACTAAAACTAAAACTCGTAAAACTAAAACTCGTAAAACTAAAACTAGTAAACGTAAAACTAAGTCTAAAACGCGTAGAAATCGTTCTATGAAGGGTGGCAACTGAAGCACAATTCAAACTATACCTACATCTCACGCTTTTATGAAAGGCGGCTGATCCGGGCCTATATCAAATGCTGTTTAAAGTAGTTTTTTAGAATTTTATTGAATGACAATAAATGTATCCTTTAATAGTATAAAGTGTTTTATTTGAAAAATAAAAATATTTCTAAAATTCTCCTATTAATGAAGCAAACATTTTAATCAATTGTACTTTCATTTTTTGCAATTTAACTAATTTACGTTTCAGTTTTAGACCCTCTTCCTCCTCTTCAAAACACACATACAAGTCACAATCTAAATTTAACTGAATGTCATTTATTAATTTTAATTGTTCTGAAAAAAGATTTATCAATTCATTGTCTTGTCCTTTTTTCATTTGGTATACTATATTTATAATTATATACTTTTTATATTATTATACAACTAGTTCTTCGAATTCTTTATATATCTCTTGTCTTCTAGAAATTATTTTTTTAACTGAACCTCTACAGCAAGGACACAAGGGTTTTGCACGTAACGCCTTCTTTATACAATCTTTACAATACTCATGATTGCAGCCAAATTGAACAAAATCTTGCCTATTGTATTCATCATAACATATACAACATTCGATTATTTCTTCTTTCTTTTCATCAGTCAATTCTTCCATAATGTTTTCAATCTTGTATCTTTTAATTAGAGATGATTCTTGGAATGCATTATTTTGCATCATTTGTCCAAAGCGAAACAATGCTTGAAAATATTCTCCTGATCTAATTTCGTTGTATAGAGCGGCTTCTGAACTCAATTCACTGGGTTCGCTTGCTCTAAAACTCATTATATTTACCATTTCTGTTACAAATAAATCACTTGTATGAATAACATCTGGAATACTATAATCAGATTGAAACCTATATGTATTATAGATATAAGTTCCAATTGCATGAATGCATGTTGCGAGATTCGAATGAGTGTATAACGGAATTATACCCTTGGTTACAGCATACGCTTTTAAAAGTTCATCGTCATATGTATTCGATAACCACCCTTCAAATTCGGATTGTTCTATGGTTTGACATTTTACAGAACATTCTAATTCAACATTTCGCATTCTCTCTGAATCACATGTTCTAGAATTGTGACCAGGAAGGCCGCAAGTAGAACAATGTTGTATCCTTGTAAATGGTCTTGATCTGTATAGAAGTAAAATACGATTAGATCTATTTCTATATTGAGCGTTTTCATTTTCCATATTGAATATAAACTGGATAGACGTGTAATTATTTTTCTTGTTGTTAAAGTATTCAATTTTATTTTGTAAAATCGTATTCTTTTGTCTAATCAATATAATATAATTACAGATATAAAGATATAAATACAAATACATATATCTAGTGTACGCATGATTTATAAGATATATGTTAACGACAGAAACTACACGTCATGGGAAGTATTTGATGCAAATAAATTTACCAAAATAGAAGGAATCAGTATCGATCCTATTGAATCGAAACTATTATCTAATGACGTGTTTACATTGGATAAACAGAATAATGTTACCATTATGCATTCTACTATACGTTCTGGACCAGCAATTCCATGCGTCCTTATTTTGGCCGGCAATAAAACATATGGAAGATATTCTACAAGAAAAACCTCTAATAAATTACTATATAAGTGCATACCAGATGACATGCGTTTACCTGCATTTTTAGTTCCATATGAAATGAAGACTTTGGGTTTTTCAAAAGTATTAAAAAATCTATATGTTACCATCTCATTTGATAACTGGGATGATAAACACCCTATTGGTAAATTGGACAATGTAATTGGTAATGTCGATGTTCTTGATAATTTTTATGAATATCAATTATATTGCAAAAGTCTCAATGCATCTATACAGAAATTTCAGAAGGACACTACAAAGGCTCTCGAAAGCAAATGTCCTGATGGAATTGTTGATACCATAAAAACGAAATATCCAGATATACAGGACCGCACTGATATAAATAAATGGCACATCATTACAATTGACCCACCAAAAAGTTTAGACTACGATGACGGATTCGGTATTGTTGACTTAGAAGATGGAATACAGCAGTTAAGTATATACATCTCCAATGTCACTATATGGATGGACGTCTTGAATTTATGGGATTCATTTTCACGTCGAATTTCTACCATCTATTTACCTGACAAGAAGCGACCTATGTTACCAACTATATTGTCGGATTGTTTATGCAGCTTACAGGAAAATGTCGTAAGAGTTGCTTTTGTTTTGGATGTTTTTATAAAAGATGGTACCATAATGGATATAAAGTATTCGAATTGTCTCATCAAAGTATATAAAAATTATTGCTATGAAGAGTCAAAATTACTTGCAGACCGCAAATATCATATTATTTTAGATGCAGTACGTGGATTAGCATTGAAAAAATCGTATATTGATAGAGTCAATAATAGTCATGATGTGGTTACATATTTAATGATTTTTATGAATTTTCATTGTGCAAAACAGCTAATACAATACAAAACTGGAATATTCCGTTCTACAATTATTAAAAAGGAAATAGATATTCCTGACCATGTTCCAGAAGATAGTGCAAGGTTTATAAAAATATGGAATGGTGCGTCTGGACAATATATTGACGGGTCTGAAATTATTGATACCAGACATGAGTTACTAGATTTGGATGCATATATTCATATAACGAGTCCTATTAGGCGACTTGTCGACCTTCTCAATATGATTAAATTTCAACAAGTAAGCGGATTTGTTCAGCTTTCTAAAAATAGTAATGTGTTTTACGAAAAATGGCTGAAAGATTTAGAATGTATTAACATTACAATGCGTTCTATAAGGAAAGTTCAATGCGATTGTACATTACTTGATTTATGTCATAGTAAACCAGAAATCATGGACAAAGAATATGATGGTTATATATTTGACAAAATATCCAGAAATGATGGACTATTTCAATATATTGTATTTCTACCAGAATTAAAACTAAGTTCGAGAATAACTAGTAGAGAAAATCTTGAAAATTTTTGTTGTAAAAAATTTAAAATGTTTTTATTTAATGATGAGGAAAAATTTAAGAAAAAAATTAGATTACAACTGATTTAGTTACTATCTAGGTTATCTTTGAATAAATGATGTAGGCATTGCACCAATATATTTTAGTATTTACTATTGGTCCACAATTAATAGATATAATATATATATATATTTACTTTTTTACAAAAGTAAATATTTATTTTTCTATAAACACTTCCTTTGCAACTCTCTTGATAATCTTTTCTTCCTTTTCATAATCATTGTCGCCCTTGCCACCCATGGATTCTATAACTATCTTATTGTATTGATCCGAGACACTAGAAGAATATTTCTTCCAGTCTGGATGCAACTTTTGAAATTCTGAAATAAGGTTTATGTTTTTATTTGCCACTTTTTTAACCATTTTATGCATTTTGGCTTTCTTCTCATCTTCCTTTTCCCATTTATCCTCATCTTTTATATACATTGTTTCTCTCTTTTTATCAGTACAATGAATGGGTCTCTCTGTGACATCCAATGCATTTAATTTCTTTATAATGATACTAGAAATACCTTCAATATATCCAATTTCACCAACATTTTCCAAATCACACAATTGTAACTGGAGAGAATCCACAAAATCTGTAATGTTCATTGCATTTTTACATGTTTCATTTAAAAATAAATTCAAGTTAAATGATTTATTATTAGAGTTATTATTATTTGTAGTATTATTTGTAGTATTATGAATTCCATTTTCTAATACTTTCATTAACATATTTTTGAATTCACTATTTTCTTTAATGAGCATCATAATGAGTTCATTATCAGATTCTTTATATTCATTTGTCTCATTATTTTTAGAATTTACATTTGAATTACAACCCTTTTCATGATACCAAAGGCTATTTCTAGCTTTATAAACTTTATTGCAATTTTTACAAACAAACATTTGGTGATTTTCTGCGACTTTTTGTTCCAAATTGTTCAATTTTATATTGTTTTGATGTTTTGCAGTCAAAACATGTTTGCTATAATCACTTTTTTTGCTGCAAACATAGGTGCAATATTTACATTCAAAATGTTTGGCGATTTTTGGCGAGTTTTCCATTCTAAATTGTTCTAATATAATAGAACAAAAAAATCGCTTAAATCTTTTTCTATAAAAAATTTAAAAAGTTATGCTAACAAATTTTGCATTATTTTTTTGTTGATGAGACCATAAAATTCAATTATGGTCACAGACCTCAACTTTTTGGGCAAAGTATTTTGGGATTTCGAAAAATGGACAAAATAAATGTCCAAAATTGAATTTCCCAAAATACTTTGCCCAAAAATATTCGAAAGTTGGTCTTACACCTATATGGACCATTTTTCGAAAATCTTGAAAAAACTTACATCATGTAAGGTTGGCTATTTACAAATCTTTGTCTATAAACACTTCTTTTGCAACTCTCTTGATAATCTTTTCTTCCTTTTCATAATCATTGTCGCCCTTGCCACCCATGGATTCTATAACTATCTTATTGTATTGGTCTGAGACACTGGAAGAATATTTCTTCCAATCTGGATGCAACTTTTGAAATTCTGAAATAAGGTTTATGTTTTTGTTTGCCACTTTTTTCACCATCTTATGCATCTTTACTTTCTTCTCATCTTCCTTTTCCCATTTATCCTCATCTTTTATATACATTGTTTCTCTCTTTTTATCAGTACAATGAATGGGTCTCTCTGTGACATCCAATGCATTTAATTTCTTTATAATGATACTAGAAATACCTTCAATATATCCAATTTCACCAACATTTTCCAAATCACACATTTGCAATTGGAGAGAATCCACAAAATCTGTAATGTTCATTGCATTTTTACAGGTTTCATTTAAAAAGAATTGCAAATTAAAAGACTTATTATGTGAATTTGTATGTGTCGTATTATGTGTCCCGTTTTTAATTACTTCCATCATAATATTTTTGAATTCAGATGTTTCTTTAATTAACTCAGAATTCTGTTTAATAAGCATTAAAATTAATTGTTCTTTATCGAAACCATTTATCGAAATATTATTTGATTCTGAACATTGTATAATATTTTCTGAACCATATATTTTACAATTTTTTTTGTGTCTCCATAAACCAGTTCTATCATTATATGTTTTGTTACAATTATTACACGTAAAATATTTTTTTGTTGCTTCTGTGTTGCAAGATGTTGCTAAAGTGTTGCGAATATGTTTTTGGGTTTGTATGTGAAGATCATAGTTGTTTTTTTTATACGATATAAAGTCACATAAATTACAACAAAAATCATCGGCATTTTTTTGCTTGTTTTTGGTTGCCATTCTTTCTAAATTAGCAACATAAAAAAATTCTAAATACTTTTTTGGAAAAATAATAAAAAAGTTATCGTAACAAATTTTGCATTATTTTTTTGGTGATGAGACCATAAAAATGAATTATGGTCACAGACCTTGTCTTTTTGGGCAAAGTATTTTGGGATTTCGAAAAATGGACAAAATAAATGTCCAAAATTGAATTTCCCAAAATACTTTGCCCAAAAATATTCGAAAGTTGGTCCTACACTTTTTTATAACATTTTATAACATTTTATAACATTTTTCTTACCTTTTTGCGAGCCTTTTTTCATGGATGTAGAGAGAAATCGATTCTTTTGGCTTTAAAAAATATATATTTGTGTGTAAATGCGAATATTAGTATTAATGATTACTACATATTTTGTGTTCATTTTCATTTTTATTCACGTTTTTTTGATTTGAAGAATGTAGTACAATGTAATAGTTTTATAATTAATGATGCAAAGAAGTAACTAGACGGGGAATTATCACATAATTTTTCTGGATATAGAGTACCCCAAAAGATAACCGCTCCCATAATATGCCAAACCAATGTAAATACATTTATAATCATAAACAGCCAGTATAATTTTACATGTATAAAAGTATTAATGAGATCAATATTCTTTTTAGATGCAATACATAAAATACCTAAACATGCTGTGAGAATAATAATAGATAAATAAGCACAAACTAGCAAATAATCCTTCATATTCATATTCAAACCCTTTGGATATTCATTTACACAGCTTTCATCATTATACGCATAAAACATATCGCATACAATGATTGGAAATGGTACAATCATTAATAATAAAAGTATCATTACCTTTCCACAAATTTCTATCTGAATTTCGTTTTCTGTTTCTTGCGTTTGAGTCAAAAGACTTCTTATTGTAGCTGCTTCATTTATTAATTCTTGCTGGTGCCTTTGTTGAACAATATTTGCTTCTGTGAATGCATCAATCGGTATAGCAATCGGAATTATATTTGTTTGTTCTTTATGAGATTCGATATCATATATTAATTCTTCAGATGGATTTTGTTGACCTCTTCCTAAGAATACATCAATCGGTGTAGCATTGGGAATTTTTGTATTGGTTTGTTGTTCGCGAGATTCGATATCATATATTGATGTATCATTAATAAATTTAGTTGGTCTCATTCTGCCTGTGTATAATATGTAAACTTGATAAATAAACATTATCTAGTTTCAATTTTTTTATTTTTATAAAAAAATTGAAATAAGTTTTTATATATTTTATACATACATAATTTGAAACATGATCGCAAACGAAGTTGTTACCAAACAATTAAAAGAATTAAATGAAATTAGTCTTTTCCAGGAAGACAAAGCAAAACACTTTTTAAAGCCTATGAATTCCGAACTTTTGGCTAATTATGAGGAATCAACGTCATGGTTGAGAGCCAACTTGTTTGTAAATGAAACAAGGATACGTAAACAAATTAGCGTCGGATTTGTTTGCACAGGTGGTGGCGCAAATTTGTTTGATTATTTATTCAGAGACAAGTCTTCGAGAGCAATGATATTTGCAGATATGCCTTATCATCAAGAAGCCGCCTATAAAGAATACAAATCTGGCTTCGATAAGGCTGGTATAATAATGGAAAATGACAAGTTTTATACGATGGATGAAGCAAAGCAACCAGTATCGGCTGCATCTGAATTCATGTGTCATGCATTATGCTTGGCTTGTCTAGATAAGATGGAGCGAATTCTAGGTGATCAAACTACTTTCAAAACATTTCTAGGTGTTTCTTTGTCAGTTGATTTTGGTAGTGAAAATGATAAACCGGCTAGGTTTTTCGTAGAGTGTAAAATGGGTGATTCTACAAAAAAATATGGATATTTATTCAGCGATAAAGATAGCAGAGAGAAAATGAATAACACAATATCAAGGGTCGTGTTAAATATTATAGCTATAGGAATAAATGATTGCTTCTTAGGTTATGGATTCCGAATGGATTCAGTCGAAATAGATAAATTCCCAAAAAGAACTGCTGAATTGAGCATGGAGGAAAATAAAAAATACTATGATAAATTGTATTTGTTATTATAAATAATATTCGAAGGATTAAGGATTCAAATAGTGTAAAAAATTAAAACTATTTACAGGACAAATATAAATATTTTTTCAAACAATATAAATACATCTAGACATATATATGTAACCGCTATGGTGAAAGTATGCTCTTATAATTATCCGAAAGAGAAGGAAACTGAATATAAAGAGGATTATGAAAGTTATCCATATGATTTACATGATTTTCAAAAATGGGCAATTGAAGCAATTGTCACTGGAAATCATGCTTTGGTGTGCTGCCCAACAGGGTCTGGAAAAACATTACCAGGTGAATTTGCCTTAAATTTTTTCCATTCAAAAGGCAAGCGAACCATTTATACAAGTCCGATTAAGGCCCTTTCAAACGAAAAATTTTATAATTTTACTCAAAAATACCCGCATTTATCTGTTGGTTTAATTACGGGCGATATAAAGACCAATCCAGATGCAGATGTCCTTATTATGACTACCGAAATTCTGTTAAATAAGCTTTACCAGACGAAAAGCACATCAAATACTAGCAATTCTTCAGTATCTTTCGAAATGGATATTGAAAACGAATTGGGCTGTGTCATCTTCGACGAAATACATATGATTAATGACGAGAATAGGGGTCATGTTTGGGAGCAAACTATCATGATGTTACCTAGACATATTCAAATGGTCGGCCTTTCAGCCACCCTGGATGACCCCGAAAAATTCGCCTATTGGTTAGAGACCAGAGGTGAATTGGCTTTAGCAGGCGACAAACAAGTATTTTTAATAAGAAAACAAGTGCGCGCTGTCCCTTTGATACACTATAGTTTTATTTCAGTGCATAATGGCATCAATAAGGCAATAAAAGATAAGGCTACACAAGAAGAAATAAGAAATGCCACAAATAAGCCATTTATAATTCAAGATGATAAAAATGTTTTTAACGATGCTCAATATCAAACCAATACAAAATTGCTGAAGCTTTTTGAAAAACACGAAATCCGAGTTAAACGTCAACATATTTTAAATAAGGTAACAGAATATTTGGTCCAACAAGAAATGTTGCCAGCATTATGCTATGTATTTAGTAGAAAGCAGCTGGAAAAATGCGCCGAAGAATTGACGACGAATTTACTCGAATTTGACAGCAAAGTTCCGTATATTGTTGACCGAGAATGTGAGCAAATTATTCGAAAGTTGCCAAACTATCAAGAGTATTTACATCTTCCAGAGTATGTAAATTTGGTTAAACTTCTTAGGAAAGGCGTCGGTATTCATCATGCAGGGTTGATGCCCATTTTGAGGGAAATGGTTGAGCTTCTATTTGCTCGTGGATTTATTAAAGTATTATTCTGCACAGAGACCATGAGTGTAGGCATTAATTTACCTGTCAAAACGACAATATTTACTGACGTAAATAAATTCAATGGTGAAATTAATCGCACCTTATATAGTCACGAATATACACAGGCAGCTGGTAGAGCAGGACGTCTCGGACTAGACAAAGTAGGTCATGTCATTCATTTGAACAACCTATTCCGCAATGTGGATTCAGTTGGATACAAAACTATGATGAATGGCAAACCACAGAAGCTAGTATCTAAATTCAAGATTTCTTATAATCTACTTCTCAATTTACTCGATATTGGCGATACAAATTTGGTATCATTCGCGAGCCGTAGTATGACAACCGGCGACATTGATAATCAATTGAAGACGAATTATTATAAAATGACTGAACTACAAACGGCACTCGATAACTCGTCACAATATGCATGCAACTTAAGAACACCACAACATATATTGCAAGATTATATGAATCTCCAAGAGAATTCTATTATGTTTTCAAATAAGAAGAAAAAAGAAGTGGAAAGAGCCGCCAAACAAATGGAAAACGATTATAGATTTTTGAAGCAAGACTTAATGTCTTACACAAAAGTCTCTGAAAGAGAAAAAGAAATCGAATACCTTCAAAAAGACATGGATCAACTGAATTCCTATTTCAATTCTGGTGTTGAACGCGTATTGAAAATGCTGGAAGATTATAACTTTGTTCAAAATAATAATGAATTAACACTCCGAGGCAAAATTGCAGCTCAATTAAGAGAAACACATTGTCTTATATTTGCAGATTTGTTGCATGATAAAATGTTAGACCATCTATCGTCATCACAATTGGTCGCACTCTTTAGCTGTTTTACCAATATTTCTGTACAAGAAGACTTGAAGGCCATTTTTCCAAGAACACAAGACCAACATGTGAAACAAATTGTATCAAAGGTTTTTGAATCATATAATACGTATGAAAATGTGGAACTTGAACGGGGTATCAATACAGGGATGGATTATTCGCTTCATTATGATTTGCTAGAATACCTAGATGAATGGACAAATGCATCAGATGTAGAATCGTGTAAACTTCTTCTTCAGAAAATTGGTGTAGAAAAGGAAATCTTTTTAGGGGAATTTGTCAAAGCACTTCTCAAGATAAATAATATTTCTTGTGAAATGGAAAAGATTGCCGAAATGACGGGCAATATAGCCTTCTTGAGTAAATTAAAGGAAATCCCTGGCCTAACTCTGAAATACGTAGTGACGAATCAGTCGCTGTATGTGTAGTAGTCTGTAAATTTGAAATGTTAAAAGTACAAATGATATAAATATACGATATAAAAATATGAGATAATAATATATAATGAATATTATTACTTCGTTATCTATCATTGTAGGGTCTTTTTCAATTTCCTCTGTAACTGCATATTTAATATGTCACTTTAATAACTATCCATTTATAAATGAAGAACTTACAAACGAAGAAAAAGTCTGTAAATTGAATGAGTATATTAGAAATATACCTATATTGATATTCCAATCAACTAGTTTAATGTATATTGTTTCGGATAATATTATTCCCTATGGACAACATACATGGATAGAAACCTTTTATACAATTTTAAAATATGTTATTTTTATAGAAGGAATTTATTATTCTTACCATCGGTTTATTCATAAATATTTTTATACATATGTCCATAAAAAACATCATACAAACATAATCGTATATCCAATAGATACTTTTTATTTAACAGAATTAGATGACCTAGCATCAATTGTTTCAATTGGTTTACCGATTGTTTTTATAAAAATATCTGCATTAGAGCAAATATTTATATTATATTTGTATATAACAAGTTCATATTTGTCTCACTCTCAACTATTATGGTGTCATCATAGTATACATCATAAACTTTTGAATTATAATTATTGTATATTATTTCCAATATTTGATATTATTTTCGGAACTTATAACTATATTGGCGATGTAGCCAAATTAGGAGTAGTAAAAGAAAGGTATTGAAAATCGCTATTAGGAGGCACTATTTTGGATATTCAACGTGAAATACGTTATTATATTACATATTTAGGTGAAAAAAATTAATGATATTCCAACATTTGTCTATGTAAACAGAAAATTTATAATGGATGTAACGTTTGAAAAATTTGTCTTCTATCTATATATATGAAAATAGTATTTCGAACTGTTGTATTTCATATTGTTTGTATATTAGTATTTGCTTTATTATATTCAACTTTTGCAGATGATTTTGGTAGTTTAGATGATAATTTATATAATGAAAATAATAAAAAACTTAATATAAAAGAAAAACGTAATTTTCTAGATTTTTTATTATTGAGTACGACCATACAAGCAGGTGTAGGCATTTCTGAATATTTTCCAAATTCTCCATTTACAAAAATTATTTTGATAATACAACAATTAATCATGATTTCAACTCATGTTTTCACAATATATTTGTTTACACTTTAAACCATTGAAGATTTAAAATATTAATATTTAAAAACTAAATTGTGATAATCTATTATTGAATATATTTATGATCAATAATAAATATACATTATTAAATAAGATAGGTGAGGGCTCTTTCGGTGCCATTTATAAAGCGCAAAATTATAGGACGAGAGAAGAAGTAGCTGTAAAAATAGAGTCTATCGAACATTCCGCTAATTTGCTTAAAAACGAATCAATTATTTACCAATACTTGTTGGGTACACCAGGTATTCCACAAGTAAAATGGTATGGAAAGGATGACCAAAACTATTATATGGTAATACCTTTACTAGGAAAGTCATTAGAGCAGCTCTTAAATGATAAAATAGTTTTCTCTCTAAAGTTGGTTTACCAAATTGGAATTCAGCTACTACAATTGTTACGATCGATACATGATAAAGGGTTAGTTCACAGAGATATTAAACCAGATAATTTCTTATTGGCCCCCAATTCAAAACAACTATTTTTAATAGATTTCGGATTATGTAAAGCTTATATCATAGCCGAGAGACATATAGAAATGAAACAAACCAAGGGGCTCATAGGTAGCTTGACGTATTGTAGTATAAATGCACATCTATTTAGGGAATTAAGTCGCCGTGACGATTTAGAATCATTAGGATATATGCTTATCTATTTCTCTCTAGGTGGGCTTCTATGGAGAGAAACAATAGAAGAAAACGAGCTTATAAAACAAAAAATGGAAATTCTATTGAATACAAAAGTACCAACTATTTTGAAAGATTTTATACAATATACTAGAAATATGGAATTTATAGAAACACCAAAATATGAAATATATATTAATAAATTCAAGAATGAAATAGATAATTTCTAGTTAAAAAGGTTTAAAAATAACTCAATAAGTAGATGAAATGTCCGAAACTAGTCCAGTAAAAGTATATGACAAGATGGCCGATTATATTGAGTCATTGTTTAGTGTGTTTAAGATGATACATAAGAAGGGATCTGACCAGAAGGATAAAAGGTTGCAAATGATTGCTTTGACTATATACAATTATACCAGATATATGGCAACAGAGTATAATGTAGATTTAAGTGCTTTATCTGATGTAGAAATGATTAATTTGATTCCTATTTTTGAATATGTATCATATAACAATATTGAATTGTATGATTTTACGAAAATAGATATTGGTGATGTAGATGTTAAGAAAAAAGAGGACTTGGAGAAATTTGTATTGTCACATATTTATTATATTACACAATCATGTGTAAAGTAATACATATTTATATGTAAGATGCAATATATATTTTGTATTTAAAAAGATATAAAGATATCCTATTTATTTATAGTATAATAGAATGTCTTCTAACAACGACGTAGTTACACCTTCAGAGCGCTTTACCGGACGAGTAAAATGGTTCAATAGTAAGGCCGGTTTTGGATTTATCACAGTCACTGATGGTGACAAGTCAGGCTCTGATGTTTTTGTTCATCATAGTGCTGTGGAAGTAGAGAATCAGCAATACAAGTACCTTGTTCAAGGTGAGTATGTCGAGTTTGCACTTATAAAGAGTTCTGGTGAATCTCATGAGTGGCAAGCATCCGGTGTACATGGTATTAAGGGTGGTAAGCTTATGTGCGAGACCAGACGTGAGTTCAAGATGGCAAGAGCATCTTACAAGACCACTAATGAGGATGAACAAGTAGAGCCAAGACAACATCGTGGTCCTAGAGAGTCTAGTGGTCCTAGAGAGTATAGAGAGTCTAGTGGTCCTAGAGAGTATAGAGAGTCTAGTGGTCCTAGAGAGTATAGAGAGTCTAGTGGTCCTAGAGAGTCTAGTGGTCCTAGACAACAGCGTGCTCCAAGAGCAAGAGGTGAAGGCCCTCGTGACGAATCTTCAGGTGAGAAGAAGGAGTGGACTATGGTAAAGCCTAAATCTCAGGGACGTGGAAGACCTCCTCGTGAGAATTCTGATGCCAAGTAAGCATATTCATTAATATAGTATAAATTTAATTATAAAAATAAAATATAAATACTTATCATCCCTTTTAGAAATAATTTTATATTTTTATAGTATATAATGGAATATAGTAGCGATATTAATCAAGCAAAAGTAGCGGGAGGAAAAAGAAAAAATGGACATAAAGCAACGTGTGTGTGCCACATATGTAAAAATATGGAAGCAAAAGCCGAAAGACATGGGTATGAAGAAGATTTGGAAAAGGAAAAAGAGAGAAAAATGGGTTATCAAAAGAAAAATGGACATAAAAAGGAATGCGTATGTCCTATTTGCAAGAACATGAATAATAAAAGTATATATAAGAAAAATATATCTAGTAAAAAAGGTAAAAAATCAAATGGACACAAATCTGCTTGCATATGCCCTATTTGCAAAAACATGAAGAAAAAAAGAGGTGGAAATGATGGAAATAATAATACTGGTAATACTGATAATACTGGTAATACTGGTAATACTGGTAATACTGGTAATACTGGTAATACTGGTAATACTGGTAATACTGATAATACTGGTAATAAAAATGCTGAAGGCATAGAAACTCTAGCTACTAATAAAGAGTATGAAAATATTAAAAAAGCCGGCTCACGTAAAACAAGAAGGTCAAATGGTCACAAACAAAATTGTGGATGCCCTATTTGCAAAAACATGAAGAAAAAACGCACCACAAAAAGGCGTCGTTAATAAAAAAAAATTGAAATACTTTTATTTGTCTAAAAGAATTGTATAATTCACAATCAACATGCAGCAACAACTCGATACTCAATTATTTAATTATTTTGGAATGCCTCAAAATAATAAACTTACTGAAATCCATAGATATTTTAAGCAATTTGTCAATATTATTGTTAACAATATTGACAACTTTATACAAACTTATGTAATATATGAAAAAAATGACGATTTTCTCATGCCTGGACCTTATGATGATATAGATGGTAGCACATTGTCAAATAGTTATCATTATGATGGATACAATGGTTACGATAACTAAAGAAAAATCTTTTAGTATAATATGAAATATCTATATTTCTATATTTCTACAATATTTTTAAAATTTGTAAATTGTGTAAAACCATTTATAGAAAAATATATACCATGCAACACTCAATATATTATAAAATCATTATCCGGGTTACTAAGGAATACACCTTATATGAATAATCAAATTGAAGAAAATAAACTACTATGTAATTCTGAAAAAGAATGCGATTTACAATCAAAAAAATGCAATCAAATAACGTTTGTACCTGGTTATATGGAGCATGATCCTAAAGGAGAAGTCCTACGTACATATAAACATAAATGTTTTTTTTTCAATTCTCGAAAAAAAAGTCATTCTTTATAAATTTACTAATCTTTATTTCATCGTCTTCACTATATGAAGTCTCTGTAAATTGTTTTTCTAAGTCATACTCGAAAGTTAAATCACACGAATAACATTTTTTTATGCGTGTAACCCATACCACATTACATAATGGAATATAATGATCATATATTTGTTTACCTCCAATAAAGAATATTTTGAAATTCATATTTAAAAACGGGTATAATTTACAAAATTTCTCTCGATAATTCAAAATGGTAGAATGAATTTTATCATTGTTTGTAAATATTATATCGTTGTTTTTAGGTCTTGTAGATGGCTCATCTAATAATAAATTTGGATGACTCGTTAAAACTATATTTAGACGATTTTTAAGGGGTCTTATGTTGTCTGGTAATGACAAGTATGTATTTTTACCCATAATAACAACATTATTCTTTGTAGTTTTATAAAAAAAGTTCAAATCTTTTACACACTTCCATGGAATAATACCTTCTTTAGATAAACCATTATTCGAATCGATCGCCATAATAGCTTCCATATTCAATATATATTACTTATAACGATAATTTTATATTTTAATTTACGCACATAAATTAAAACATAAATGGACGCAGAACAAGAATTAAACATAACTAGCTGTATAGAAAAATTATTCTCTTATCAATCAAAAAATTATATATTTATTTATACACCACCAAAAGTAGGCTCTACAACGTTGGTTTCGTCTTTGAGAATTTCTTTAGGTAAATCTTATAATATTATTCATATCCACGATGAAGTTATGTTGTCCGTATTAACTGGTATTAAAGGTATAAGTGTCAATGATATTATTAAATATTTGGGTTCACATGACAATAAAGTGTTTGTAATCGACGTATATAGAACACCTGTAGAGAGAAAAATGTCGGAATTTTTTGAAAAAATATCACCTTATCATTTCAATAATTCGGAAGAAAATATTAAAAATTATTCTATTAAAAGAATCAGTGATAGATTCAATAAAATATTTCCTCATATTGAAAATGATGACCACTATTTTGAAAAATATAATATTTCTGATCCAGTTCCATTTGATTTTGAAAATAAATATACTATTCAAATTATAAATAATGTCAATTATATTAAAATACGCTTGTGTGATTCACATATGTGGACAACAATTCTCTCTACCATCTTTCAAAATGATATTGTTTTAATAACTGATTATCAAACTGAAAGAAAGAATATAGGAGAATTATATAAGAGATTTAAACTTGAATATAGATTACCTATTAATTTCTTTGAAGAATTGAAATCATCTAAATATTTTGAATTTTATTATAATGAAAAAGAGAGAAATAGTTATTTAGATTCTTGGAGAAGCAGATTATCACATTCCACATTTCAACCATATACAAGTGATGAATTTAAATTTTATATGCAAGTATGTTTAGAAAATCAATATATAAATGATATTCAATTAGAACATTATATTGATAATGGATGTTTTTGTAAATATTGTTCTGTAAAACGAAAAGACATTTATTTTAGTGCAAAAAAAGGAGAAACACATTTTGTCAAAATGATTCATACAGAAGTGATTCATGAAATTAATGAAATTAGAAACAAAAAAATCACACAATTTATAAAAAATACCAAAACAAATAATTCTAATAAAAAATATACTAGAAATCAATTTGATATTCAACTTAAATAAAAATACGTAAGAAATAATACTTTAATTATAAAATAATATTATAGTATTATTTATGCCTTTTATATGCAAAATATGTGAAAAATGTCCCACTAGTCATTCCCTTGTTACACTTGATGAAACGGAAGAACAGAACATTTATTATACTTGTCCTTCAAGTGCTACAAATAATAATACGGCTGGAATAGTTGCCCATTATGATGGAGTATTAGGCGAATTGAATGGGAAGAAGTGGATATGGGTTTTAGATTTAAAAGGATTTAAAATGCAAAATTTTATGGAAATAGGAAATGGGATAGCACTTTCCAAGCTAATTAATACAAAATATAGTGAGCATTTACAAAAGATTATTGTTGTGAATCCAAACTCTTTTACTAGTGCTATATTTAACATGGTAAAACCATTTTTAAGTGAAAGAGTGCAGTCATTGGTTATTTTTTCGAATCAACCTTTTCAAAAGATACAAAGGTCTATGCCTGAAAAGACTGAGTTGAGCTCTTCTTTTTAGTATTTTAAATAAATAAAATATTTAATTATAATATGTCAGAAGAATTATCAGAAGAATTATCAGAAGAATTTATACAAAAGCGTTTAAATGAATATTATGATACATATTTATCCGCCATAAATGCTCATTTACCTGAAGGTATTTTACGAAATACTAAACATGAAGACATACAACTTGCATTTGCAAATGGAAGATATCAAGGATTAATACCTGGAACAACTTCTGAAAATTATTATGGTGGCCATCCTGGTCTTTTTTATCAATTATTATTGAATGCACTTTGTCTAAAAATTCCAGATGTTCTTATTATTATGTCTGCAAAATCAGATGGAAGACCAGGTGGAAGTTATCCAATTCCATCTGGAAAAAAAGAAATGTTTATAGGTTCATTAGTTGAATTAATGAAAACTAAATTAGTCGATAATATTATTATTGCTCACCCCGAATTAGAAGAATATAGAGAAGTTTTATTACAAAAAGTCCAAGGTATATCAGTAGATATAAAACCAATGGGTGCAGGAAATCCATTATTACATCATATTTATAATGAAAAATTGGTAGAATTAGAAATAACCTCACATCAAACAATGATGGTAACTGGGTTAGAACAAGATGTTTGTCATAAAAGGAAAATTACACCAGATGGTTGTGATTGGAAAAATAAATATGAATCTACATTTCCAGAAGCAAAATTTTTATTACTAGGCAGAAGTGGTGGTATTAGTGGAACAAAAATACGTGCAGCAATAGACGAACTTGATTATATCACAATTGCACAATGGTTAATAGATGCAGAAATGACAGATGATAATAGTTTGTTACTTGTAGGACAAATAATACATTCAATTAATCATTCTGAAGAAACAGATTCTCAAGAAGAGGCGTATCGTATTGCTGCACATATTGGTCTTATAAAAGCAGAATTAGAAGAAGCTATTAAAGAAGCTAATCAGTCAGCTGGTAGAAATAAAAAAACTAAAAAAACTAAAAAAACTAAAAAAACTAAAAAAACTAAAAAAACTAAAAAAACTAAAAAAACTAAAAAAACTAAAAAAACTAAAAAAAATATAAAGAAAACAAGAAAATATAAAGAAAAAATACGAAAAGAAATAAAAAATCACATTGAATCTAGGTTGGATTCACCTTTTCTAAAGGTAAAAAAATAATTTTAAAAATAAATTTGGCTCCACCTTTTCTAAAGGTGGATAAAAAAAAAATTGAAATACATTTTCAGTAAATACTTGAATGCATAATTAGTAAGAAAGCAAAATGATTAACGTTATTAAAATCCCCAACATCCAATACATCGGCGACATTATCCCTAAAGACACCAAGTCCAAAGGAAAATGGAAAGTCGATTACAAGTGCAGCAAGGAAATCCAGAAGCAGGAAAATGGCCGCATCTATTTCCTAGTGAAAGATGGAGAAATCTTCAAAATCGGCTCCTCTGCATGCGAGGGCGGCATCAAAACCACCTTTGCATTCTACGAGGGCGGACTCGGCGGATCTCCATCTCTTCGAACTTTTGGCATTCATGTGCTGATTCAGAAACAGCTAGACGCCGGCCATTCAATACAAATATACGCTCTCTTTATTGATCCCATCACAATTCAGATAAGCGGCATCACATCTACAAAAGAATTAATTACTTATCCTGATATCAAGGTGTTGGAAAATTTGTGTCGCGAAGATTACAAGGTGGTCTATGGTAAGTACCCGCAATGGAATTTCCAGGAGAACGCGGATAAGTGGCCTGACGACATCAATGCGGCCTTTGTAGCGCAAGTGAATGCACGCAAACCCACCTTATAAAAAATAAAAAACTAAATAAAAATAATAAAAAATAGGGCCTATTTGGCTCTATTTTTTATTTTTATACAAACTACTTTTCCTAAAGGTCGGCATAATACCTGTATTTTCCGTCCTTACCCAAGACAATGTTGCCGCGTAGTAATTGCTCTTCCAACCAACGCTTACCAGCTTCCTGGTTCTTTCTTTCGTTCCAGGAAGAAAGAGAATCTTCATAGAACCATGTGTCTAAACATTTATTGTTTTCGTCATCTTCCCAATCTTGATATTCTGCAGGAGATAACGTTGCTTTCATTTTCATTTCTTCTGCTTCTATATTTTTCATAGATTCATATTCAAACCTATCGATGCGACCTTGATCTTCCTGTATTTCTTCCTGGACTCGGTCAAAGAATGGCGCAGGAATTTCTCGAGACTTGTCTCCGCACTCATCAAACATGTAAAACCATCTGCTACCATGCAAATACAACATATGCAGTTTATAGAGTTCATAATTTGCATCGTCTCTTACCTTTTTCTCTTTGGCTCTTTGTTCTCTCCTTGCTTTTCTCTCCAAATAAGCTTCACGATCCTTCTTTTTTTTATAGGCTATCTCTGCCTTCTTCTTGGCCTCTTGAGAGTTGGTAATAGCTAGATCATGTTCGGTGATTGCCTTTTTCGCAATTTGCGACCACATATTATTTTGATTGTTCATTGGTGTAAAAGATTTGTACAATTATTAAAAAACTAAAAAAATATTTCAATTTTTTTAATCCACTTTTCCTAAAGGTGGATTATAAATATTTCATGACTCTCTTTCTTTATCCCTTCCTCTGCATTCTTTCTATTTTTTCCGATGCGTGTCTCTCCTTGTCCATATGTATATTGCCATTCAGGATATTCAAATTTGCAGCCCGCATACATTTCTCTAACTGCCGAGCAATTATTATACGTCATGAGAAAGCCTCCTTTATGCTTTTTGAGCAACTCTGCTAGCCTCTTATGGTCGAAATTGTTATGATGAATCGCAAAATTGCAGTTCGGATACATTCCCTTGAACATCTTGGAGTCACCTTCCAAATAATAAGGCGGATCTAGAAACAAGAAATCGTCGATATGTTTTTCTAGCACTTCTTCAAAGGACGCACAAGAAACTGATAAATTGACTAGATTCATTTTCCCTAGCTTCTCTATACGTCTGTCAAATTTTGCCTTGTCTATTTCATTCGAGCTAGGCCATCCCAAAAACATTGGACCATAAGACAAAGTCATATTATAATAATAATAAACGGCTTGCATGATCGAATCATTGTCTAGAAGAATCAAATCTTCAGGCTTTAATTCAACTTTTGCCTTTGTCTTGTAAATTAAGTCTGCCGGTTTAATTTTGTCCCAATAATTCAGCAATACATGACGATTATATGTAAATTCTGTTTCTGTCACATGAAATTGCTTCAATTGTTCGACAAATTCCGCCTTGTTATGTATCAAGGTGTTCCAGAAATTTACTAATAGACCAAATATATCATAACCAACTACTTCTATTCCTAGGTGTTGAGATAAACATAATTCTACGGACCCACCCCCAAAGAAAGGCGACACGATTTTCTTTTCTTTTAATTTAGGTAAATTTGCCAAAATGAGACCAATTGCCTTTGATTTACCGCCTGCATATCGCAATGGAGATAAACATTGTCTCTTATAAGTCCCATTTTTATTCGAAATTGTATTTAAATAGTTTTTTAAATATGTTTCATCCTTTTCATATGCATAGCTCTCTTCAATGATTACGACATTTTCCTCTTCATCTTCCTCTTCATCTTCCTCTTCATCTTCCTTTTCCTCTTCAATAAGAATACATGATGTCTTTCTTTTTTCATGAGAAGTTAACGCGGATTTCTTGTCAAAAATTTTAGTACATTTTTTGCATACAAATGTAGCCATTCTATTTTATAAATTATAATATAATATTATTTTTATATCAATTTTATTAAGAAGTTTACCAAATATATATTGTTATAATATAAATGTCTAATATGGGATTAGAACAAATTCAAAATGGTAATGCAGCATTTTTTACTCAATTCAAAAAATTTATTGCTGATAATAGCATTGTTGGTACTAGTGCTGGAGTAATTATTGCTTTAGCATCAAAAGATGTCATTACATCTTTGGTTGGTGATATTGTTATACCAATATTAATCTTTTTATTTTTGAAATTAAATATTAAATCATTGACTCCTATTTTAGGAAAATCTGAATTTAATTTAACAAATTTCTTTAAAAATTTAATTAGTTGGATTTTAACTATGTTGGTTACATATTTCTTTATTCAGGCAACTTTCGAATTTTTATTAGGTGTTAAAAAAGAAGAACCTAAAGAAGAGAAAAAAAAGGAGACCTTTTTCTCTCGTTAAATAAAAATTTTTATAAACTATATATACCTACTTATATATTTTATCTAACTATCTAACTATCTAACTACTTACACCTTTCTATGCCACCAAACTGCCGCACTACAATCATCATATCCATTTGAAGGGAATTTTGTCATAGATCCGTGAAAATTCCATGTCTGCTTCCATCGAGTTTCTGCAAGATCTACCAATTGTTCTCCCGAGTAAGTCTTCAGCTTCTCCATATCGTAGTTAAGATTTATCATGTCTCCTACGCCATCGCTACAAACAATCACTTTGACATCATCTGTCATTTTTGCTATAATTGTGGCTGTCTCAGCTTCAATGCATGTAATTCCGTTGTGACCTAGTGATCGCGTGCATGCCAGCTTTGCTCCATTTCCACCTGTAAGGATCGCATACTTACCTGGCTTACTTATAATCTCATCTTCGCTAACCATTTCGAAACCGGATTTACTCACTTGTACGCTATTAACAAAACCCTTCTGGGTCATGAGAGCTACCTCTTTATCATTATTGGCATGATGACTAATCGTTTGAAATTTCAGCTCCCCATTCACGAGAACAAAGATGGGCGAATCACCAATCCATTCTGCGACGACTTTCAATATGCCGGTTTTATCGTTTCTATGCACAAATGCAGCCGAGTATGTTGTACCCGAGCTAATCATTATATCCTTTGTAATTTTTGCATTCATGTATTCTCTGTAAGTCATCTTGCTAGGAATATAAATGAGCTTATCGCTTTCGGCTTTCTTTTCCTGGCAACTGGTAAGAATACTGGACTGCATAGAGCTAGGGGTGTTTGCCTGCTGAAAATGATATTCGAAATCGAGTTGTTTAGTAATGTCTGGCACTAAATCCTTACCATGTCCGTCCATAACGGCTATAACATCCATCGGCAAATCGCCGTCTTCCTTAATCACTCCTTCTTTATGACTTATTGTGAGAGCTACTACAACATCCTGTTTACTACACAACTGCTTGATTGCGGTATCTACAAGTGTTAACATTTTAGTAGGAGGTTGGGCATTGGACAAGTCAATATCTACAAGAAGTTCTACTTCAATAAGGACATCTTCTTCGATATCTTCAAAGTCTGGTCTTCTCTCTCGGTGACCTGGTTTTCTCTTCATTCTACCCAGAGGGACGCGAGGAGGTTTGACACCAAACAATGTAGATTCCTCTATATTTTCTATATCTTCTCCTCCTATATCTTCTCCTCCTATTATTATCGCGCGACGAGCTGACTCCTTCTTAGCATTCTTTCCTAGGCGGTTAGATGGCTGTCTATTTCTTCGTTCTAATTCTTTTTCTAAAGTTTTTAAAGTTTTTGACTGCTTATGATGTACTTCATCAGCAGTCAGTGATTTCTTATCAGTAGTAACGTTATCGTAATTCATTATTGATTGATTGTAAATTGTACATATCTTTAAATACTCAAAAAACATTTCATTTTTTTTTCACTTTTTAAAAGGTGGAGCCAAATCTTTTACTAAAAATTTATAATAAATTATTAAAACAACTTAAAGAAAAAAATCCGTTATCGGATTTAATTTATTATTTATATTACTCTAACTAACCTAACTATTTAAAACGCGCATTTGTGTAGCCAGGTAACATAACTTCGTAAATGCTCCTGACATATTTCTTTGGATTATTCACTACTTGCCATCTAGAACGCGCAACTTTTCTAACTTCGTTGTAAAATGGTTGTCTATTTTTACCTCTACACCAGTGATCTAACTCTTGACGTGTAGAAATACCTTCCTTTTTCAGGACAAATTTGACAGCACGATGAATGCTTTCAAAATTTGGAGTTTTGTATTCCCAGACTTTGCGTTTTGACCTTGTAATTTGAGCTATAAATGAACCGACATTGAAGAAAAGTACGAAGAATACAAGACCGGATAATTGAATTAGAGTTAGGGCCATTTTGATTGAATAATTGTACATTCAATAATTTTATATAAAAAGGTTTCAATTTTATCCACTTTTTATAAAAAGTAGAGCCAAAAATAAAAACTAAAAATTTATAATTTATCTCTATGCTTTTAGAAAAAATAAATTTAAATTCAACTCACGAGTTCTAAAGAAAAAATCTTTCTTGAATTTAATTTAATTTAATAAATCAAAAAAATTATAAATTTTTAGTAAATGTTTGGCTCCACCTTTTCAAAGGTGGAAAAAATAAAATTGAAATAAAAAAGTGAATAAAAGTGAGATGTATAATTCTACAAGTCGTTTTAAAATGTCAAGCGTAATTTCAGTAACAATGATGATGAACAATATGATGTCAGGTATGATGAGAAGCGTAGCATGCCAAGTGATAGATGGTTGTGCGTCGAAGTATGGTTTTGATGGAGATGAAGCAAAGAGGTCGCTAGATTTGCATTTAGCAAAGAAAGCATTAGTAAGTGGTCGAAAGAAGGAAGTAAAGGCGAAAGCCGCATTCCCACTCCCTTTCAACGGCGAACACTCGACCAATTGCTGCCAAGCGCTTCGCCAAAACAACGGACTATACACCCAATGCCAAGCCTCTATAAAAAATAGCGGAACCTACTGCAAATCTTGCCAACAACTGGCGGATAAGAGCAGCGATGGTATCCCAGAATACGGCACCATAAGCATGCGGTTAGCAACAAATCCTTACGACTATGTCGACCCAAAAGGACGCAAACCAACGTCTTATACCAAAGTAATAAAAAAATATAATTTAACCCAAGAACAGGTGAACGAAGAAGCAGCAAAATTCGGAATCTCAATCGACGCAGCTCACTTTGTCGTCCCTGAGGAAACAAAACGTGGACGACCTGCAAAGGCTCCAAAGGAACCAAAGGAAGCCAAAGCTGTCAAGGGTCGACCAAAAAAGTCAACCAAACTCATTGCTCTCGCTGATGATGAGGAAGACCTATTTGCAACCCTAGTCGCGCAGGCAAATGTAGTCGATGAGGAACTCGAAGATACAAAAACCGAAGAGAAGGAAGCCAAAGCACAGAAACTCGCCGAAGAGAAGGAAGCCAAAGCACAGAAACTCGCCGAAGAGAAGGAAGCCAAAGCACAGAAACTCGCCGAAGAGAAGGAAGCCAAAATACAGAAACTCGCCGAAGAGAAGGAAGCCAAAATACAGAAACTCGCCGAAGAGAAGGAAGCCAAAGCACAGAAACTCGCCGAAGAGAAGGAAGCCAAAGCACAGAAACTCGCCGAAGAGAAGGAAGCCAAAGCACAGAAACTCGCCGAAGAGAAGGAAACCAAAACACAGAAACTCGCCGAAGAGAAGGAAGCCAAAACACAGAAACTAGCTCAAGCCAAGGAAGCCTCCAAGAAAGCGCCAAAGGTCTCCAAGAAAGTCGAAGAACCTGCCGAAGAAGAAGAGACCTACAAGAAATGCTCAGGTCCTGACGGAAAGAAATACATCCGCTCTCAGCAGAGTAATGTAGTCTACGATTTTGAAATCTACACGGCCAAGGAAGAGCTAGTGGCAGTAGGCAAATGGGTCGCAGATAGCAAGAGCGTCGTGTTTAACAATGACGCCGACTCAGAATCTGAACTAGAAGACGATGAAGTCGATGAATAAATCCACCTTTAAAAAAGGTCCAAAGGGACTGATAGTTATAAGTAGTTAGACCACCTTTAAAAGGTGGTGCCAAATAAGTAGCTAGAGTAATTATTAATCATTATTTTTTCATTGATGTATAATTTGGCCCATGACCCTTTTCCAAAGGTCCTGCTGCCTGCTGCTGCTGCTCCCCAATAAAATTATTGCATTCCTTCCTCATCGCCAATATCCATGATATAGGTTCCTGACTCTATATCATGAAAGTGTCTACCTATATTGAAGTCTGTAGGTTGCTCTCTAACACTCGTAGGCAATAAAGTTTCTCCCTCGAATAAATAAATTAGTTTTCTCTCTATAGAAGAGAGAATAGAACCCAAATAGTCAACAATAGATGTCATATAGATATTATAATGCAACTATAATATCCATCATTAAATGTCAATTTTTTTATAAAGTATTTATAAAAAAAGTTATGCTAACAATTTTTGCATTATTTTTTTGGTGACCAGACCATAAAATTCAATTATGGTGACAGACCTCCACTTTGCCCAAAAATATTTGTTAAAAAGAATAAATTGTGAAACCTACTTAAAGACAAACTAGTCCGACCAAAAAAAGCCGGCATTTTTTAGCCAGCCAAATTGGTTTTATTAATTATATGTAATGTGACCATATATCTAGCTAATTAATTATATGTAATGTGACCATATATCTAGCTAATTAATTATATGTATTGACTAGCTAGTAATCTCTTCCCTTCCTGGGTCGAATGTATATATTTTTCTATATTTATAGTATCGCATTCCTGGTCTTCGAAAGCACACATCTCAAATCTCTCTACATACACTACCTTTGTTTGTCCAATGCGGTGACACCTGGCAATCGCTTGATCCTCAACTGCAGGATTCCAGTGCGGACTAATGAAGTAAATCTCGCTATAATGCTCCTGCAAATTAAGACCCTCACAGCCAGTCTGGATTTGCAGGACCAATGCCTCATGACCCTCTTCAAGAACCTCTCTACGATTAGAAGTGCGACCATCAAAAGTCACCACACTTGACATCCCGCTAGCCCTTAATCTAATGGCAATTTCGTCGATTTCTTCGCGGAAGTGGCAGAAGATGAGCTTGCCAGATCCGTTGCCCTTTCTCTCTACTATTTTAGCAACGGCATTATCCAGCTTACTGCTGCAACCAAAGGCCTCATTATACTCAAGTCTGTTACTAAGAAGACGCGGCAATATACATGCCTGCCTAGCCTTCAAGATAGCCGACAAAACGCCGTTATATGGTAAGCCCTTGCCTTTGCCAGCCACTCTGGCAAACTCCAACACCGAGTGCAGCTCCTCCGACAACTCCTTCTCTCTTTCATTAGACCATTTAACCATATTTTTGTCTGCTACTATTTCAGGAAGAATGATGCCGACTTGCTTCTTGGTACGCTTCATAATGAAGGCTCTGGTGAGCTGTATCAGGTTATCAGAGTCGGTATAATAGCTGGCTGGTAGTCGCAACATCTTGCACAGATTATAGAAATCCTGCTTTTTATTCTGTATCGGTGTGCCAGAAACAAGCCAACGGATAGATGACCTCAATAACTTGGCGCCGAAATAGAGAGAAGTGTTGCCATTCCTCAAATGATGGGCCTCGTCAAAGATGATTCGTGACCACACTACTTTATGCAAAGGAGTAATTTTTTTTTGTTTTTTTGTAATGCTGATAGCACCATATGTCGAAATGACAATCTTGGCTGCCTCTAGTTGTTCCTGGGAAATCTGCTTCTTATTGTCGCCGTGAAAGATCAGGGATTTGTGACCAGTGGTGCGGGCAATTTGTACATACCATTGGTCAACAAGGGCTGGCGGCACAATAATTAGCGTTCTCTCTACGAAATTCGCCAACATAGTGCCGATCATCATAATCGTCTTACCTAATCCCATCTGGTCGGCCATGAAACCGCCACGAACGCCGCAAATAGGATCCTTCCTCAATTCATTTGAGAGAATCCAACGGACGCCGTCCTTCTGATACTCATGAGGGGTCAGCTTTCCTTTTTCTAAATAGGTGTCAAACATAGCCATACGGCTATCGAGTAATTCTGTAGTCATTTTCAAATGCTTAATTGATGTTATTGTACTGGTAATTGAAAATTTAAAAAAGTATCTCAATTTTATTACATTTTATTAAATTTTATTTATTCTCTATGCATCTAGAATAAATAAAAATAAATGCAGATCATCATCTTCTAAGGAAGTAGACCTTACTAGCATTTAATTTATAAATTTTTAGTACATCCAGCTTTTACTACGTAGTGAAAGCTGGATTAAAAAATTGAAACATTTTTCTCTCTTTACATGAACTGCACCAATTATCACCAACGCTTTTAAAGAACAATGTCTTACAACAAATGCAACTCCAAGAAGCCTTTCTGCAAAGTCTGCCACGATGCAGGAAAGCCAGAGAGTGACTACACTGGTCACCATGTTAGGTCTCTACCTGACAAACAAGGTAATACTAAAGTAACTTGCCCTACTCTTTTAAAGACAGAATGTCGTTATTGCTACGAGCTCGGACATACCGCCAAGTTCTGCCCCGCTCTTGCCAAGAGAGAAAAGGCCGAAGACAGACATCACCGCGAACAGATACGCACTGCCAAGCAGCCAGTTCAGAAGCCAAAAGTTGACCTCCGAGGTGGCAGATTCAATGTCCTCCTATCAGACGATGAGGAGGAGGTGGTCAAGGTCGAAGAGTACCCAGCACTCGGTCAAGGCGTAACAAACAGCTACGCTACCGCAGCAAGGCAAGCACAAGTTGCAGCACAAGTTGCAGCACAAGTTGCAGCACAAGTTGCCACACAAGTTGCCGTGTTACCAGCTGGATTCGTAGTCCTACAGAAGGGAGCCACATACGAGAAGAAAAAAGTACCATCCAAGTCATGGGCCGACTATGATTCAGACGATGATTCCGACGAGGAAACCTCCGCTTGGTAAACAAAAATCATAAAAATCAAAAAATAAATAAAATAAGGGGCAACCCTTTTTTCCTGGCTGGTCCGCACAACAAGTAGTGTTCAAGCGCCCATATAGAGAGATCTGAAATATATTTTTATAAATTTTTAGTTTAAAATAAAATTACAGGATGGTATTATAAATTTCTTTAAAAATGAAATGATTTTTAAATAAAATATGAAAGATACAATTACCAAAGCAAATCAACATTTTAAGATGAAAGCACCACAACCAACCAGATACAGACGTCCAATGAACTATGCTAACACTTACTTAAGTGATAGGCAAGCTCTCCTATGGAACCACAAAAAATCAAACACATGGGTTACAGCAACCTATAACAAAGAGATGGATACTTTTACAGGAATTTATTCCTGGGGTGAAATATTCGTAAACACAAGTCTTAATCAGATAGGCCTCAAGATGACGCACAGTATAGGAAGAGATACTTGTAATGCTTGGGCTGAATTCAAGACTTTAGCTGGAGACAGCATCGAGAGATTGGATCTGTAATAGTAGTTAGATAGATAGATAGGATTTATATTATATATAAACACCTTTTTTCCTGCTGTTACCTAATAACATTTGAAATGTTAAAAGGTGTAAAAAAGATCGCACAATTTGCCAGCGAAGTAGTATTACACCTTTTTACATTTCAAATGCCTGCATAAAATTGATTAAAAATTATATTATTATAATATTATTATAATATTATGATAACAATAAATTCTCAAGAAGAATACGATTCGGCGAAAAATAGATATGAGGAAGCTATACAAAAATCTTGTCAATGGGAATATGATTTGGAAAAAAAATATAATGAAGACCAGCAAATTGATATTATGGGTATGATTGCGTATTGGGAAAATCAACTAAGAGGATTTGGAAAACGGAATGATGAACGATTATATGAAAGTATCCGAAAAGAAGATAGTTCAGGGCAGATGTTAGAAGAAGCGAAAAAAGGGTTTGAATACGCAAAAGTGTGTTTAGAATTAGGGTCACCAGTAATAAAATGGGAGATAGCGAACAAGAAAAATCGGCGTTTGAAATGTAAAAAGGTGTAAAGTGCGCTTTCACTTTGGTAGCCATATAGTATACTATAGAGATCTATATTCTCTCTAGTCTTGAATTCAAATTATATTTTATAATTTTTTAGTTAAAAAATAAAATAGAGGATGGTCGTATAAATTTCTTTAAAAAATGAAATGATTTTTAAATAAAATATGAAAGATACCATTACCAAAGCAACCAACATTTTAAGATGAATACAACTACTATCAAGAGAGAAATGCTCCACGTTACCTATAGCCTCGATGAAGTGTTCAAGATACCCATCGGGGTTGACCTGAATGACACCTCGCAGGTAAAGAACTGGAATGCTCAATGGAATATCCTGTATATAACCTACACCGACGGGAGAAATGAAGAGATAGCCGCTGAAGGACTCTTAAACTACGAATACCCGGTGCCTGAGAGTGTAAAC
>Ga0209355_1000085_pt1 | contig 52716 bp, 50 predicted proteins | sample LauGreSBDMM110SN_3_FD_187563 | JGI IMG/M metagenome (GOLD analysis project Ga0209355, IMG submission 187563) | Freshwater lake microbial communities from Lake Michigan, USA - Sp13.BD.MM110.SN (SPAdes) (version 2) | ecosystem: Environmental > Aquatic > Freshwater > Lake | place: Lake Michigan... | reverse complement strand
TAAATTTTCAAACTAAATTTTTATTTACCAAAAAAACAGCGTGTTTTTTTTATAATTTTTAAAACTTTCTAAAATGAGTATTGTTGCAACAACTAATAGTTTATAAATGTACTATTTGGTCTCTGCCAGGTCCATTAGAAACATATTTAACGGGTACCCCAAGGTAACTATTAATAAATTCTATATATGATTTCATAGTTGCAGGTAATTCCTTTTCATTTTTCATTTTTGTAGAATCGGTGTTCCACCCAGCCATTTTTTTCCAAATAGGGGTCACGGGTGTACCTACAATTTGAAATGGCACATAGTCAATTTGTTTTCCTTCCATTTCATAAGCAACACCTAGTTCTAATTCTGCAAAAGAATCTAGTATATCCGCCTTAGTCATTATAATTTGTGTTACACCATTGATCATGCAGGCAAATTTTAAGGCAACCAGGTCAATCCAACCACAGCGACGTGGTCTTCCGGTGGTGGCGCCAAATTCACTTCCAATCTTACGAAGTTCTTCGCCTTTCGCATCATGTAATTCGGTAGGGAATGGACCGCCACCCACCCTAGTACAATAGGCTTTAGAAATACCAAAAACCTCCCCAATTAATTTTGGAGAAATACCCAATCCAGTACAAACGCCTGCTGAAATAGTATTGGATGAAGTGACAAATGGGAAAGTACCAAAATCAATATCCAACATAGATCCTTGTGCACCTTCGGCCAATACTTTTTTCCCCTTGGAAATTTGATCATTAATAAAGTATTCGCAGTTGATGATATTTAATGTTTTTAAAAACTCAAGGGCTTCAAAAAATTCCGTTTCCATTTCACTGATATCCTCGTTGAAATTGTAACTATCTAGTATTTTTTGATGCTTCATGCGTAGCGCAATATATTTACTAATAAAATTTTTACTTAGTAAATCTCCTACTCTTATTGCATTGCGGCCAGTTTTATCCATATAAGCGGGGCCAATGCCTTTCAACGTTGAGCCTATTTTACCATCCCCCTTTGACAATTCAGATGCTTTGTCAAGTGCGCGGTGTGAAGGAATGATGATATTAGTTCGCTCTGATATAAAAAGATTTTTTTTAACATCCACGCCCATTGCTTTAACGGCGTCACATTCTTTTTTTAATGTAACTGGATCTAGCACCACGCCATTGCCAATGATGTTTATTTTATCCTGATGAAAAATGCCAGAAGGAATTTGGTGTAAAACCATTTTAGTGCCATTCACATATAAAGTATGCCCCGCATTTGGGCCTCCTTGAAATCTTGCGACCACATCATAATTGGGTGCAAAATAATCAACAATTTTACCTTTTCCTTCGTCACCCCATTGAAGTCCTAAAATTACATCTACCATGGATTAATATTTGAGAACACAAAAATAAGTGTTGACAAGTTGATTACCTATTTAAACTATTATTAATTGAACTAACTTTTACACAGTTTCGGTGTCAAATCTGTTAACTTGTTGTATTCCACTCACCGATTTAATTTTTTCCACCAGTACTTCGAGTTCGTCTTTATCGTGGACATATACTTTGATGGTGCCTTCGAATAAGCCGTCCTTGGATTCGATGGTAATGGCGGCAATGTTAATTTTAAGCTCTCCGCTGATAATGGTGGTAATATTATTCACCACCCCCACATCATCCATCCCCACAATACTAAGTCCTGTAAGGAAAGAAATTTCTTTATTTTTTGCCCATTTGGTTTTTACTACCCGATGGCCATAATTTGCCAATAGCTGGGTGGCGTTGGGGCAACTGGTTCTATGAATAATTAGGCCTTTTCCTGTGCTCACAAATCCAAACACATCATCCCCAGGAATAGGGTTGCAGCATTTCCCCAAACTGTATTTTATTTGATCGCTGGATTCGCCAAATATGATCAGTTCTGATTCCTTTTTTGGAACAAACTTACTCGTATTTGTTTCTTGACCAGGCTCGGGAGCAACATGAATAGGCTTCGGCGCTTCAATTTTGTCACCTAATACCAAGAATAATTTTAATTCCTTTAAGTCAATTTGTTTTTTTGAAATTTTAAAATGCAAATCAAGTTGACTCGGCTGTTTATAGTAATTGACTAATTGGTCAATATTATAAGGGCTGTAAGGTGCGCCAATACTTTCTAATTTTCGTTGCAAAGTATATTTGCCTTCCTCTGCAATTGTTTTTTTGTCTTCCCGCAGTGCATCTTTAATACTATTTTTAGCCTTTGCGGTCACCACATTATTCAGCCAGTCTTCATTGGGCTTTTGCTTATTGCTCGTGATGATTTCAATTTGATCCCCGCTGCGTAATTTATGGCTAATGGGCACTAATTTATGGTTCACTTTAGCCCCAATACATTTGGATCCAATAGCAGTATGTATATAAAATGCAAAATCTAAGGCCGAGCTGTTAATGGGCAACATTTTTACTTCCCCTTTGGGTGTATACACATAAATTTCCTCTGCTAAAAAAGAAGTTTTAAAATCTTGTAAAAAATCAATGCCTTCTTCTTGTTGGTTGCTAAGCGCTTCTCTAATTTGAACAAACCATTTATCAAATCGGTCTTCATTTTGAGAGCCTTCCTTATATTTAAAGTGTGCAGCTAATCCTTTCTCTGCAATTTCATTCATTCTTTTGGTTCTGATTTGCACCTCGACCCATTTTCCTTGAGGCCCCATTACTGTGGTATGTAAGGCTTCGTATCCATTACTTTTAGGATTACTTAACCAATCTCGTAATCTTTCTGGGGAGGGCAGATACTCGTCGGTAATTAAGGAATACACTTTCCAACAAGCTTCTTTTTCTTTATCCAACGGCACATCTATAATAATGCGAATCGCAAATAAATCATACACTTCTTCAAAACTGACCCCTTTCTTTTTTATTTTATTCCAAATGGAGTGAATGCTTTTGGGACGACCATGCATTTCGAATTCAAGATCCTCTTGTATTAATTTTTCATTTAATGGGCGGATAAATTCGTTGATGTATTTGGTTCTTTCTCTCTTGGTTTCCGCTAATTTTTTTGCAATCTCTTTGTAGGTATCTGGCTCCATGTATTTCATGGATAAATCTTCCAACTCTGTTTTTAAATTATACAAACCCATGCGGTGGGCCAATGGCGCATATACCCATATTGTTTCAGAAGCAATTTTTAATTGCTTTTCCTGCTTCATCGAATCTAGGGTACGCATATTATGTAAGCGGTCCGCCAGTTTTATTAATATCACCCTAGGATCATCGGTTAAGGTCAATAAAATCTTTTTGAAATTTTCGGCTTGCTGGCTACTATTGGCATCCATGACGCCCGAAATTTTTGTTAACCCGTCAACTATTTTTGCGATTTCATTTCCGAATTCATTCTTTACATCATCTAAAGTTAAATCAGTGTCCTCAATCGTGTCGTGTAATAATGCGCAAATGGTGCTTCGAACACCCAATCCAATCTCTTCCACACAAATCATAGCAACTGCAATAGGGTGTAAAATATAAGGCTCCCCACTTTTACGGCGCATGGTTTTATGCGCGTGGGTGGCCATTTCAAAAGCAGTACGTAATAATTCTTTATCCCCTTTTTTTAATTTTTCTCGAATGGCTCTGAGCAATGCTCGATACTGACGAACAATTTCTTTATTTTCTTGTTCTTCATTTAAATCGTAATTCGATGCGATTTTGGCTTTGTTATGTAGTTCGGATAAATCCATCTTAATACGAAAATACGACAATCAAACAGGATTTTTACATACAACAGATAGATAGTGTAACTTTGTAGCTTATGACGATGAAACAGCCCAAATCATTTTTTAATTATCCCCTTTTAAAAAGGGTATTTTCATTTGTGCAACCTTATCGATACCTATTTATAGGTAACCTCCTATTGGCTATTGTTCTTGCTTTTTTTACCCCAATTCGACCTTATTTAATTCAGCTCACGGTGAATACGGCTATTGGTAAGCCGACCATTTTGCCTGAATGGGTGCGCTTTTTCTTACCCCAAAACGCATTCGATTCGGCGATACAATTAATCATCGGCATCACCCTTTTTCAGGTGGCATTTATTCTAGTAGAAACGATTTTTCGGTTTATGTTCACTTTTGGAATGTCTTGGTTGGGCCAGCAAGTGATTCGTGATTTACGTAATAAAGTATACGATAAAGTGATGCATTGGGAAATGAGGCAATTTGATAAAACGCCTATTGGTACATTAACCACGCGTACTATTAATGATATTGAAAGTATCAATGATATTTTTTCGGATGGCATAATTCCAATTCTTGCGGATTTTTTAACCATCATTGTTACATTGGCAACTATGTTTTTTATTAATTGGCAGTTGACATTAATATGTTTAATTCCATTCCCAATTATGTTGATTGCTACTTACTTTTTTAAAGAAAGTGTCAATAAAAGTTTTATACAAGTGCGCAATGCAGTTGCTGCATTAAATGCGTTCGTGCAGGAACATATTTCAGGAATGGCGGTGGTACATGCTTTTGCAGCAGAGGAAAAAGAAATGACTAAGTTTGAAAAAATAAATGAAGGACATAAGTCAGCAAATATCAAAGCGATATTTGCATACTCCGTTTTTTTCCCTGTAGTGGAAGTGGTACTGGCCTTAAGTATCGGTTTAATTGTATGGTGGGTTGCAGACCAAAGTTTAGATGCAGGAATGTTGGTTGCTTTTATTTTATTTCTAAATCAAATTTTTAGGCCCTTGCGCATGATTGCAGATAAATTTAATGTTCTGCAAATGGGGATGGTGGCTGCTGAAAGGGTTTTTAAAGTTTTGGATAATACAGATATTACATTAAACGAAGGGCAACTTTGCCCTGAAAAAGTTTATGGTAAGATTGAATTTAAAAATGTCCAATTTGCGTATGAAGGGGATAACTGGGTTTTAAATGATTTAAGTTTTTCAGTTGCTGCAGGAACCACTGTTGCGATTGTTGGCCAAACGGGGAGTGGCAAAACTTCGGTCATTAGTATTTTGAATCGCTTGTATCCTTATCAGTCGGGCAATATTTTGTTGGATGACCAACCCATTGAAAATTATTCCTTGGATTTTTTAAGAGCTTCCGTGGGTGTGGTATTACAAGATGTGTTTTTATTTTCAGGATCTATTTATGATAATATCACGCTTCGCAACAATAATATAACTGTGGCGCAAGTGCATGCGGCCGCAAAAATGATTGACATGCATGATTTTATTTTGAGTTTGCCTGGAGGGTATGATTACCAAGTAATGGAACGTGGTGCCACCTTGAGTATGGGGCAACGGCAGTTATTGAGTTTTATACGTGCGCTATTATACAATCCTGCTATATTAATTTTAGATGAAGCGACTTCCTCCATTGATACGGAAAGCGAGCGACTCATTGAAAAAGCCATTGATACTTTGATCAAAGGGCGCACTTCCATCGTGATTGCGCATCGCTTATCCACCATTCGAAAAGCTGATACAATTATCGTTTTAGATAAAGGAAAGATTCAAGAAATGGGGTCACATGAAGAGCTACTTCAATTGGGGGGCTTTTATGCAAAACTCAATGAAATGCAATTCAAGGATAAAAAATCAATCAATTAAATTAAGTAATTGATTTACAAGCATTTGTATTCAATAATTTTTCCCGATTTTAAGTGCAATTTCTATTCAATTTTCTGCAATTTCAAGGGGAATATTACTATCTTTGCACCAAATTTTGAGATTTGTATGGCCCTAAGACCTATTAAATCAATACTGGCATTGTGTTTTAGCCTTTTTATTTTGTTGCAACCAACAAAAATTCTAGCAAGCGAACCAGCTACAGCTAGTGCGGAGCATGCTAAAACAGAGGAGGGTAGCTTTAATGTTACTGAAACCATTTTAGAACATATCAAAGACGATCATAGTTGGCATTTATGGGGGCATACTTCTATTGCATTACCTGTAATTTTATATACACCAGCAGGATTTGAAGTTTTTTCTTCAGCAAAACTAGTCGACGAACATCATGAGCCAGCGGTATACAAGGGTAATTTCGATTACAAGTTGGTTGCAGGTAAAACTAAAATTTTAAATGAGGCGGGTGAAGTTGATATAGCAGCGAGTAAAAAATTATGGGATTTTTCTATCACAAAAAATGTGGCCAGTTTATTTATATCCGTTATCATTTTGTTATTGGTTATTCTAACTGCAGCCAGAGCGTATAAAAAAACAGGGATTACTTCAGCACCTAAGGGATTACAATCTTTCATGGAGCCGATTGTTTTATTTGTTAGAGATGAAATCGCACTACCCAACATTGGCGCAAAGCGTTACGCAAAGTACATGCCGTTTTTATTGACTATTTTCTTTTTGATCTTAACCAATAACTTTTTAGGTTTAATTCCTTTGTTCCCAGGTGGTGCAAACGTGAGTGGTAACATTGCTTTTACCATGACTTTAGCGGTATGTGTTTTTATTGTGGTGAACTTAAGTTCTAATAAAAACTATTGGGAGCATATTTTTTGGATGCCAGGAATGCATTGGTCTATGAAATTATTTTTAGCACCTATTGAATTAATTGGGGTGTTTAACAAACCTATTTCATTGATGATTCGATTATTCGCAAATATCACTGCGGGTCATATCTTGGTATTGAGCTTGGTTTGTTTGATTTTCATTTTTAAAACTGTTTATGCAGCTGCAATAGCAGTGCCATTTGTAATTTTTATATTCTTGATAGAATTGCTAGTTGCTTTTTTACAAGCATACATTTTTACAATGCTCACTGCTATGTATATTGGCATGGCTTCGGAAGAAGCGCATCATGACCATCATCCAGCAACTGAAGGAGCAGATAAAGATTTAGCACATCATTAATAATATTTATAAATTTTTTTCAATAACAATTAAAACGTAAAAAATGGTAGTAGGAAGTGTTGCCGCAATCGGCGCTGGATTAGCTGCTATCGGTGCTGGAATTGGCATCGGTCTAATTGGTAAAGGAGCGGTAGAAAGTATTGCTCGTCAACCAGAAGCAGTGAATGATATTCGTTCTAACATGATCGTAATGGCTGCCTTCGTTGAGGCCGTAGCTTTATTTGCGGTGGTGGTTGCCCTTTTAGGGAACGGATAATCTATCAAAAGATTCCCAAAGTATTATAGGCCCTAGCACAGGGCGAAGGGCCTATAATTTTTTAAATGGGAATGGATTTAAAAAAGAAGAAAAGATTTTTAATCATTAAGATAAATTAAGGAGTATGTTTTTAGAAATAAACCCACTAGTGTTGCCAGATATCGGATTGGTATTCTGGAATACAGTTGCCTTTGTTGGACTACTAGTTGTATTGGGCAAGTTTGCTTGGAAGCCTATGTTGAAAGCAATTAGCGATCGTGAGCAAGGTATTGCCGAATCATTAGCTAAGGCGGATAAAATGAAAGCAGATATTTCTGCTATGCAAAATGAAAATGAAGCGTTATTGGCAAAGGCACGTGAGGAAAGAGCTACTTTAATTAAAGACGCTAAAGAAGCATCTGAAAAAATGATCGCTGAAGCAAAAGATAAAGCGAAATCAGAATATGAGCGCATTGTTGCAGATGCACAAGTGGCCATTACACAACAAAAAAATGCAGCCCTTACGGAAGTAAAAAACCAGGTGGGTTCATTAGTAGTGGATGTTGCTGAAAAAGTATTAAGACGTGAGCTTTCTAACAAAGCGGAGCAAGAAACGTATATTAAACAACTAGCTGACGGAGTTAAATTAAATTAAAGAAAATGCCGAACGCCAGATTAGCAGGTAGATACGCAAAAAGCATCCTTGATTTAGCTATTGAACAAGGTCAGTTGGAAGTGGTATATGCGGACATGAAATACTTACAAGCAGTTTGCAATGCAAGCAGCGAGTTTGTAAATATGTTGCGCAGCCCCATTATAAAAGCGGATCAAAAAAATAGCATCTTGAGCGCTGTTTTAAAGAATAATGTAGGTGTATTAACAAATTCATTTATTGTTTTATTGGTTAAGAAAGGTAGAGAAAGTGATTTACATGAAATCGCAAATACTTTCATTGAACAATACAATGGAATGAAGGGTATACATCAGGTTACTTTAACTACTGCAATTGAAATAAGTGCCGAAATGAAAAATGCAATTGAACACAAAGTGAAATCCGATAATTCATTTGTATCTGTTGAGTTGACTACCAAAACAGACGAAAGTTTGATAGGTGGTTTTGTACTTGAGTTTAATAATAATTTATTAGATGCAAGTATTTCAAGAGATTTGAAAGACATAAAAAAACAATTTTTAAAAAACGAGTTCGTAGGAAAAATATAATTATACAAATAAAATAATCGTTATGGTGGACATTAAACCCGATGAAATTTCAGCAATTCTTAGACAGCAACTAAGCAATTTCAATGCCTCAGCTGATTTAGAGGAAGTGGGAACTGTATTACAAGTAGGTGATGGTATTGCCCGTGTATATGGTTTGAATGGTGTTAGAAGTGGTGAGTTAGTAGTATTTGAAAATGGAACTAAAGCAATCGCCCTTAACCTTGAGGAAGATAATGTGGGTGTGGTATTGATGGGAGATAGTAAAGGCATCAAGGAAGGAAATAAAGTAAAAAGAACAGGTCAAATCGCCTCTATTAAAGTAGGGGAGGGTTTAGTAGGCCGTGTTATTAATACATTAGGAGAACCAATAGATGGTAAAGGTCCTATTAAAGGCGAATTGTATGAAATGCCATTGGAGCGTAAAGCACCAGGGGTAATTTTCCGTGAGCCAGTAAAGGAACCATTACAAACAGGTATCAAAGCGATTGACGCGATGATTCCTATTGGACGTGGACAAAGAGAGTTAGTTATTGGTGACCGTCAAACAGGTAAAACTGCAATTTGTGTTGATACTATTATTAACCAAAAAGAATTTTTTGATGCAGGAAAACCAGTTTACTGTATCTATGTAGCGATTGGACAAAAAGCATCTACCATTGCTGGTGTGATGAAAACTTTAGAAGATAATGGCGCGATGGCTTACACCATCATCGTTGCAGCTCCTGCAGCAGATCCAGCTCCATTACAATTCTATGCGCCATTTGCGGGTGCAGCGATTGGAGAATTTTTCCGTGATACTGGTCGCCCAGCATTGATTGTTTATGATGATTTATCAAAACAAGCAGTAGCGTATCGTGAGGTATCTTTATTATTACGTCGCCCGCCAGGACGTGAAGCATATCCAGGTGATGTATTCTATTTGCACAGTCGTTTATTGGAGCGTGCTGCAAAAGTTATTGCCAATGACGATGTTGCTAAAAACATGAATGACTTACCTGATTCAATCAAGCATTTGGTTAAAGGTGGTGGATCATTAACTGCATTACCAATTATTGAAACACAAGCAGGTGACGTATCTGCTTATATTCCAACCAACGTAATTTCAATTACAGATGGTCAAATATTCTTAGAGGGTAACTTATTTAACGCAGGTATTCGTCCAGCGATTAACGTAGGTATCTCTGTTAGTCGTGTGGGTGGTAATGCACAGATTAAGTCAATGAAAAAAGTATCTGGTACTTTAAAATTAGACCAAGCTTTATACAGAGAGTTGGAAGCATTCTCTAAGTTTGGTGGTGATTTGGATGCTGCTACTAAATCGGTAATTGACAAAGGAGCTAGAAACGTGGAAATTTTAAAGCAAGCGCAATACACACCGTTCTCGGTTGAAAAACAAGTAGCCATTATTTACTTAGGTACGAATGGTTTATTGAGAGAGGTTGCAGTTCGTAAGGTAAAAGAATTTGAAGCTCATTTCTTATTAGAAATGACCAATAAATTACCAAACGTATTGGCTGAGTTTAAAAAAGGAAATTTACCGGAAGATGGATTAAAGCAAATGGTAGATTTAGCGAATAGTATTATTCCACAATACAAATAATATTAGTTCATATTAAATTGATACAAAACCCTGAACTATGTTCGGGGTTTTTTGTTACTATGTTATGTCTGTGATTAAAGTACAAAATATAAGTAAGCATTTCGGCAGCTTAAAGGCAGTCGACGACCTAAGCTTCGAAGTGCAAGCAGGCCAGGTATTTGGCTTTTTAGGTCAAAATGGATCTGGTAAAAGTACCACCATTCGCATGTTGTTGTCCTTAATCCACCCAACAAGTGGAAGCATTGAATTATTTGGTAAGCGTATTGAAAAAAATAGAGAAGAAATATTAGAACAAGTGGGCGCGATTATTGAAAGGCCCGATTTGTACCCCTATTTAAGTGCCAAGGAACATTTGCAATTATTCGCCAAAGTGCGAAAGCAAAAAATTGGGGAAGCGGACATTAATACCACGCTAGAAAAAGTAGGATTAGCCCATCGTGCACAGGATAAAGTGCAAACTTTTTCATTAGGCATGAAACAGCGCTTAGGTATTGGTATAGCATTAGTTCATAATCCTTCCTTAATTATATTGGATGAACCTACCAATGGGTTGGATCCGCAAGGGATTGCTGATATCAGACAATTAATTCAATATTTGGCAAAGGAAGAAGGTAAAACAGTATTAGTATCCTCGCATTTACTTTCTGAAATTGAGCAAGTGGCCCATCAAATTTTAATTATACATCAAGGAAAAAAAATGGTGGAAGGGGTAACCAAAGAATTGTTAGATCCTGAAAAAAGAATTGTACAAATAAAAACAACAGATGATGCGACTGCATTACAAGTCATCGCAGCTGGCAGTTTTAGTGACTATTTGTTGTCCCGCAGCGAAGGCATGTATTTAAAAATACCTACCCGTGAAATTCCCCTGCTTAATGAAGCATTGGTGAAGGCTGGGGTTGGGATTGTAGGTATTGAGACAAAAAACTCCTTAGAAGATTATTTTTTACAAATCACTTCAAACGCTTAATTATGTGGTCGCTGATCAAAGTTGAATTGTATAAAATATTTAGTCGCCCTCGCACATATATTGCGTTTGGCGCTATTGCGGCACTTATTGTAGTCATACAATTAGGATTAAAAATTGATGGTGATTCCTATGCTTCCTTTTTAATGAAGGACATCAATGATACTTTAACGGTGGATGGTAAGGTATTGAATGGGTATTTGATTTGCTATATATTATTACAATTATTATTGGTGCATGTGCCATTATTAGTCGCATTGATAGCGGCAGATATGATTTCGGGGGAAGCCAACTTAGGTACCCTTCGATTATTATTCACAACGCCTTATAGTCGCACAAGCTGGGTATTTGCTAAGTTTATCGCCGCTAGTATTTATACCATTTTGCTATTAATATGGCTGGCATTTTTAGCCCTATTTGTAAGTATGTGGATATTTGGCACGGATGATTTATTCTTAATGAAATCGAATTATGTGGTACTTATCGAGCAAAATGATGTGCTATGGCGTTATGTAGGTGCTTTTGTATTTGCGAGCTTTTCATTATTAACAGTTACTAGTCTTGGATTTTTATTATCAAGTTTGTCGAGTAACTCAATTGGTCCTATTGTGGGTACCATGAGCGCCATTGTTTTTTTTACGATTTTGAGCACTTTGAACATCCCCTTGTTCACCATCGTTAAGCCTTATTTATTTACTACGCATATGAATAATTGGAAGGAGTTTTTTGATATTCAAGTGAATGCCAATAATGAGGCCATCACAGGAAGTATTTTAAATATCCCGAAAATTAAAACTTCGTTGGTGGTCCTAACTTTACATATAATTTTATTTGTAAGTGCTTCCATCCTTATTATTAAGAAAAAAGATATCCTAAGTTAATAGCCGCCATGAAAAAATTAACCTTCATATTACACACTAGCTATATTTTATTTGGATTGATGTTTTGCGTACATGCAACTGCGCAAACGGATCCACTGATTGAAAAGGTAGCCCAAAAGCTAGCATTGGTAAATGATTATGTGGCGGAGGGTACGATGAAAACGGATGTTTCATTTATAAAAGCCTCACTTGGTAAGGTAAAAATATATTTTAAAAAACCCAATTTACTTAAAGTAAAAAAGGAGGGTGGTATTTCCTTATTGCCGAGAGGGGGTGTATCGCTCACGATCAATACACTCTTAAATACAAAGGGGTATACGGCTATACCAGTAGGCACACAGATACTAAATGGTAAAAATGTAAGGGTCATAAAATTGATACCTAATGACGATAATTTGGATTGGGTAATATCTACCTTATGGATTGATCCAGTGGAGGCACTCGTGTATAAAACCGCTACCACCACTAAGGAAAGTGGCAGTTATGAAATTACGATGCAATATGGTGCCTATGCGCAACAGGGCTTGGCAAGTAAAATTATTTTTAGTTTTAATACAAAAGATTATAAATTGCCGAATGGGATTACTTTAGAATTTGGGGATGATGAACCGGTATCTAAACAAAAGGCCCTAAAAAATAAAAAAGGAACGATTGAAATAACTTATAACAAGTATACCATTAATAAGGGCATACCCAATAATATATTTTAAAAATGCGTCAAATATTTTTATTAGTATCTTTTTGCTTTTTATGCAATCAAGGGAAATCGCAGTCAAGTAGTTATACTAAAAATCTAGAAGCTGCCGTTTTTTTACTTGATAAATATCAAACCCGGGATCAGTATATTTCTATTCTTGCAAAAATGGAGGAATTGTACAGGCAAGATCCCTCCGTTTGGTTACCTGCCTATTATGTAAGCATTATAAAAGCAAGAATGGCAATGAAAAAAATGGGCGATGCCGATCAACTTGCCAATGAAGCTATTCAATGGCTAAAGATTACTAAGGCGATACATAATAGTGATGAGGTGCTATGTTTGGAGAGTATAGTTTATACTTCAAAAATGGCCGTTAATCCTATATTTAGATGGAAGGTGTATGAATCAAGAATAAAGAAACCATTAGAACAGGCAATTGCATTAAATAAAAATAATCCAAGACCCTATATTTTAAAAGCCAATTTGCAATACAAAATGCCTGTTTTATTTGGCGGTGGTTGTAATTCAGCAAGGCCTATTGTACAAAAAGCAAAAACTGCATTGGATCAACAAAAAACAGAATTTACCGTTATGCCTCATTGGGGTAAACCTATTTTAGAAGATTTGATTAAGGCTTGTCCTTTGTAAAATTGATGATGTTGATTGCGCTAAGCATTTACGCTTAATCCATCCCCTCTAAAATCTCATCCTTGGTTCCAGCAAACATGCGGGCACTCATTTTTTTCATTGGATTTAAGCGCATATCTCTATAGCCTTGGCGTGCTTGTATGATTCTGATACACTCAAATATGCTTGCTGTAAAGGAGCCTGCATCAGCTTTGTTTTTACCTGCGATATCAAATGCAGTGCCGTGATCGGGACTGGTTCTTACAATTGGTAAGCCAGCAGTAAAATTAACCCCTTCCCCAAATGCCAATGATTTAAAAGGAATCAAACCTTGGTCATGGTACATGGCTAATACACCATCAAATTTTTCATGTTGGCCTCTTGCAAAAAATGCATCTGCAGAGTAAGGTCCGTATACCAACATTTGTTGTTTACTTTCCTTAATCGCTGGTTTTATAATTTCAATTTCTTCCTTTCCAATTAAACCATCATCACCTGCGTGTGGATTTAATGCCAATACCGCAATGCGTGGTGCATCAATACCAAAATCCTTTTTCAAACTACTATTTAGAATAGTGAGCTTTTGTTTTATTTTATCTTTAGTGATATACGTGCCTACTTCTTGTATGGTGATATGTTCAGTGACCAAAGCCATTCTTAAATTATCCGCTACTAATAACATTAAGTTTTCAGTGTTTCCAAATGCATGCTGCAAATAAGGGGTATGTCCACTAAAATTAAAGTTAGGAGATTGTATATTTTTTTTATGAATAGGTGCGGTAACCAATCCATCAATTTGATTATTTTTTAAAGCAGCTACTGCCGCTTCTAATGAAATGAGTGCATACTTGCCACCAATTTCTGAGGTTTCACCTGGTGTAATGGCTACTTCTTCCTCCCAGCAATTCATTACATTTACTTGCTTAGGGTTTAGTTTGGAGAAGTCATTGACGGAGGCGTAATTAATAGCAAATTCTGGTAGCCCCTTCTTGTAAAAATTCAAGCATTTATTGTTCGCAAATATTACAGGAACCATAAAGTCCAATAAACGATTATCAGACAATGATTTTATGATTAATTCAATGCCAATACCGTTTAAATCGCCACAAGTAAAGCCTATAATTGGTTTTTTGATTTCCGGGGTCATATCCATTTGATTAGGCTGTAAAAGTACGCACAAAAACCTAACTTTGCTTCATGCAGTATACGCTAAAAAAATCGTTGGGTCAGCACTTTTTAAAGGATGCCTCCATTTGTATTAAAATTAAGGAGGCCTTGCTAGCGCAGGAGATTACCCAATTATTGGAAGTGGGTCCTGGCGGAGGGGCGTTAACGCAGCATATTCATGATATCCCCAAAAAGGAATTTAAGGCCATAGAGCTGGATACCGAGAAAGTGAATTTTTTATTGCATACTTACCCTGAATTACAAGGTAAATTGATCAATGCCGATTTTTTAGAAATGGAAATCCCATTTTCGGATGAATTTGTGGTGGTGGGCAATTTTCCTTACAATATATCTACACAGATTGTTTTTAAGGTATTGGATTGGAAATTACAAGTACCTGTAATGATTGGCATGTTTCAGAAGGAAGTGGCGGAGCGTATTGCGGCTAAACCCAATTCAAAAGCCTATGGTATTTTGAGTGTTTTAGCGCAAGCATTTTACGATGTTACATATTTATTTGATGTGCCACCGGAATCATTTACACCACCACCAAAAGTAATGAGTGGGGTGATTCAAATGAAACGTAAAACAAGTTTTCCTACCATGCTTTCTGAAAAAAGTTTTTATCATATTGTAAAAATGGCTTTTGGTCAGCGTCGTAAAATGTTACGCAATCCATTAAAGCCTTATTTTACTGCAGCGCAATTAGAGGATCCGATTTTTACGAAGCGTGCTGAAAATTTAACTTTTGAGGATTTTGCAGCCTTAACCTTTAAAATGCATGTCGTATCAACTTAAACAGCTTACTCGAAATAAAAATATTTTATAAATGGCATTGAGAATTATCATTACAGCACCTACGCCTCCTTTTTTAATGGAAACATTAACACAAAAGGGCTATGAAGTGATGTATGAACCTACAATTTCCTATGAATCTTTGTCACAAATAATTGATACCGCTACTGGGTTAATTGTTACAACGCGTTTAAAAATTGATCAATCTATAATTAATGCCGCAAAGCAATTAAAGTGGATTGGTCGAATAGGGAGTGGCATGGAATTAATTGATACTGAATATGCGGCTTCAAAAAATATTCAATGTTTGAGTACGCCCGAAGGAAATTGTACCACCGTTGGGGAACATGCTTTAGGTTTATTATTAAGTTTGATGAATCGCATTCATAGTTCTTATGATGAAATAAAAAATGGTCAATGGATTCGTGACGCGAATAAGGCAGATGAGCTCACTGGAAAAACAGTTGGCATTATTGGTTTTGGAAATACGGGTGCAGCTTTTGCAAAACTGTTATCCGGATTTGATGTTAAAATATTGGCGCATGATATTTTTAAAACCAATTTTGATACGGCGCAAATTAAACAAGTGAGTTTACAGCAAATCCAAGGGGAGGCCGATGTGATTAGTTTGCATCTGCCTTTAACGGAACTTACGCACCATTATGCGAATGATTCCTTTTTTAATGCATGTATCCAAAAGCCCTATTTTTTAAGTACTTGTAGAGGTGCGGTAACCAATACGGATGCCTTACTTAAAGCGCTTCAAAATCAACTAGTTAGGGGGGTGGGGTTGGATGTATTGGAAAACGAACAATTAGATAGCTATACGCCTTCAGAAAAGTCGCGTTTAAAGGCCTTGACAGCATACCCCAATTTTATTTTAACGCCGCATATTGCAGGCTATAGTCAGGAAGCGTATTTAAAAATGTCCCAAATCCTATTAGGAAAATTAGGTATTATTTGACCTTAATTTAATATCTTTGCCTAGTGCAACGCTTCATTTATGTGGCGTTGTATTTTTTTTATAACTAAAGTGAACTGTATGAGTGAAATTAATATGTATGTAACGCAAGAGACTTTTGACAAAATGCGTGAGGAATTACATCGAATGAAATCGGTGGATCGTCCTGCGGCTTCAAGAGCTATTGGTGAAGCTAGAGAAAAAGGGGATTTAAAGGAGAATGCGGAATATGATTCGGCTAAGGAAGCACAAGGCATGTTAGAAGCAAAAATTAAGCAACACGAATCTGCTATCTCTAATGCGAAGATCGTGGATGTCACTACCATTGATACGAGTAAGGTGACTATTTTAACCAAAGTGACCATTACCAATCAAGCGACTAAAAAAACAGTCACTTATCATTTGGTTGGAGAAAAAGAAGCTGATTTGAAAGCTGGTAAAATTTCAGCATCATCTCCAATTGGCAAAGGCTTATTAGGTAAAAAAGTAGGTGAAATTGCTGAAATAATTGCACCGAATGGTACTATGAAATTTATGATTGACAATATTACTATTTAGTAATACGAAGATACTTTAGGATAACACCCAAATAAAGCGCACACATTAATCTTGTGGGCGCTTTGTTTTTTTAATTAAATTTAGTGTCTCAATACATTCATTATGACTTTGTTTTCAAAAATTATCGCGGGGGAAATTCCTTCTTATAAAATTGCAGAATCAGAAAAGTTTTTTGCCTTCCTAGATATTTTCCCTTTACAAAAAGGGCATGTATTGGTGGTGCCTAAAATGGAAGTAGATAAAATTTTTGAAGTGCCTGATGATTTTTTAGCGGAGTTATTAATTTTTGCAAAACCTATTGCCAAAGCCATTGAACAAAGTTTTCCTTGTAATCGCGTAGGCATGGTAACCATAGGCTTGGAAGTACCCCATGCACATCTGCATTTAATTCCAATTAATGAAGCAAAGGGTATAGAATTTTCACAGCCTAAATTAAAATTAAGCAAGGAGGAATTTGAAGCCATTCAAAAAAGCATCCAATCGCATTTGCCTGCGTAATCAATTTTAAGTGGGTACTATTTTTTATGAAATAATAAATAGGGAGCTATTTGACTTTAATCCTTCCAGGATTTTTTGCTAAAAAAGCATCCCAGCCTTTTAATCCTTTCGCTGTGGGTATAACAGGACTACTCATTTGATACCAATGGCAAAGCGCAACACCTAATGCGTCGGTGGCATCAAAATATTTAGGTTGGCTTTTTAAATCTAAAATACGCTCCAACATTTTCCATACCATATCCTTATCGGCATTACCATTGCCAGTAATAGATTGTTTTACTTTTTTAGGGGCATACTCCGTCACTGGTAATTTAAACTGCATCGCAGCTGCAATCGCTACTCCTTGCGCGCGGCCTAACTTGAGCATGCTTTGTACGTTTTTCCCAAAAAAAGGGGCTTCAATGGCAAAATGTGCAGGCTCGTATTTTTCGATGAGTTCAATGATTTTAGCATGTATCAATTGGAGGCGCGCGTAAATATCCTTTTCCTTGGTCAATTTTAATACATCCATATGGATTAAAACAGGCTTTGTTCCTCCTTTTAAAACAGCAAAACCTAGAATTTGTGTTCCTGGATCAATTCCTAAAATAATGGGTGTTTTTGACATTTGCATTAAAGTTACAAATATGATGGCAAATTCCGAACTTTACCGCCAATGAAGGATACTTTAATAAATCGTTTACGCAGTTGGGGAAATAAATCTATTGGGTTGATCCTTTTTGTTGTGTGCTTAGTGGCTATTTATAATAAAGTGGCGCACAATGAAAATTTGAACCAATACAGTGCCGACATTAAAATTCAGTTTGAGAAAGTTACTTTTCTTGAATGGGCTGTATTGTTATTGCTTTTTTTAGGCAACTATTTAATGGAAGCAATAAAGTGGCAAAATTTACTGGCATCATGGAATCCGATTTCAATTTTTAAATCCTATAAGTCTGTACTGATTGGACAAGCTTTTGCTTTTTTTACCCCAGCGCGTTCGGGCGATTATGTAGGCCGTATTTTATTACTGCCGCCTGGTACTAAAATAAAAGGGGCTGCACAATTGGCTTGGTCCTCTTATGCACAACTCATCATTACCATTAGCATTGGGAGTATCGCACTTTTTTTTAACCTGCCATTTTTCCCTTGGATCAAATGGTTCATGCCACTGGGCTTGATCGCTGCTTTATTTGTTTATTTTCATCCAGGTCAATTTAAAGGTTGGTTGAACAAAATAAATAAACTTCAAATCGAGAATAAATTAAAATTGAATTTATTGGGGTTGTCTTTTTTAAAGTATATGATTTTTGTACTTCAATATACTTGGGCGGTGAAAATGTTAAATATAACCATTGCACCTATTGATTTGTGGATAGCATTAGGGGTGTTGTTTTTATTGCTAAGCATTATCCCTTCAATCAGTTTGACGGATTTAGTGATACGTGGACAAATCATCGTAGTATTATTGGAACCCTACTATAACAATAGTTTAATGCTGATATGCTTAAGTACCATCATTTGGGCAGTTAACTTTTTATTACCTGCCATCATTGGGGCATTTTTATTAATTAATTTCCGCATAAAGCAATAATTTTGCATGATACTAATGATCAAGTGCGCCATTTTAAATTAAAGCCCCTGTGTACATTTTATTCATATTATTAAGTTCATTATTATCTTTTTTTCCTTCCAAGGAACGGGATGGCTTGTGCAATCAAATCAACAAATCCTATCAGGTAGGTGAAAAGGTGAGATACACCATCTATTATAATGTGATTGGCTTATATGTAAATGCGGGTAAGGCGGAGTTCACCATTAAATCATCTTCTTGGAATAACACGCCAGCGAATACTTTCACACTTAATGGTCGTTCAAATTCAAAATATGATTGGATTTTTAAAGTAAGGGATAAATACGAATCCGTAGTAGATGCAAAAACCTTATTGCCCTATCAATTTACCCGACATATTAATGAAGGGAGCTTCCATAAAAAGGAGAATGTTTTATTTGATCAAAAAAATAATACAGCCACGAGCGAAGCGGGTGTATTTAATACTGCCGATTGTACTTTTGATGTCATCAGTGCTATTTATGCAGCTAGAAATATTAATTATGAAAAATGCCAGATTAACGACAAAATTAATTTGAGTTTTTTTATTGACGATAATTTATACCCTTCCTATTTTAAATTTTTAGGTCGTACCGAAATCACCACACAATATGGACGTTTTAAAGTAATCAAATTAGCGCCATTGTTGGTCAAGGGTAGCATGTTTGATGGTGGTGAAAAAATGATTGTCTGGGTTACTGATGATGAAAACCATATTCCAGTTCGTATTGAAACACCCATCGTAGTTGGAAGTATTAAAGTGGACTTAGATGGCTATGAAAACATACGACATCCTTTAACTTCATTGATGGAAGTGGTACAGTAGTAGTGCATTTTATTTTTGCAACCAAGTGTTTAGAGATAAAGTTGCATTCGCCCTAATTCCTTTTTCTGTTACCTGTAAACTACAACATTCATTCATGGCGTCGTGCTCAAAAAATAAAGTATAATTATTTTTTGCAGCTTCATTTAAAAATAGTTCCTTTTCTTCCAGTGTGATTAATGGTTGCATATCATAGCCCATCACATAAGGCAGCGGTATATGTGCCACACTTGGCAGTAAGTCGGCCATAAAAACAATTTGTTGGCCACCCATATTTATTTTTGGAATCAACATACCTTGGGTATGGCCATTGACTACAAAGCAAGTGATATTGGGGCTAAAATGAATTTCTTGTAAGTTGGAAGTACTATTAAATGCAGGCAGGCTAATTAGTTTTAATTGTCCGCTTTGTTGTAATGGTAAAATATTCTCCTTTAAAAAAGAAGCTTTTTCGCGCTTATTAGGGTTTAGTGCTAATTCCCATTGGGGTTCACTTACCCAGTAGGTCGCATTCGGAAAACTTAGTTTAAAATCATTATCTTCCTTATATACCGCACCGCCTACATGATCAAAATGTAAATGGGTTAATAATACATCTGTGATATCATTGGGGCTAATATTTATTTTATATAAAGCATCTTTGAGTGTAACAGTTTCATGGGGATGATAATGACTAAAAAACTTGGCATCTTGTTTATCACCCATGCCTGTATCAATGAGTATTTTTCGATCCCCTTCAATTACTAATAAGCAACGCAAAGCCCAAGTACATAAATTATTTTCGTCTGCGGGATTTAGTTTGTTCCATATTCCTTTGGGTACAACACCAAACATAGCACCTCCGTCTAATTTAAACTTGCCTGTGTCAACACTAAATAACTGCATGTCCTTTTAATTTTGAAGTGCGATATAATAAAACAAACCCAATGATAAAAAATATACATAAAGCCAATACAGAGTTTCTTTGTGATCCAGTTATTTCATTGATAAAACCAAAGCTAAACATACCAATGACTATCGCCACTTTTTCAGTGACATCATAAAAGCTGAAATAACTGGTGGTGTCATGCGTTTCAGGCATTAATTTGGAATAAGTGCTACGACTTACCGACTGTATACCCCCCATGACAAATCCTACAACAATGGCTAGGCTATAAAATGGCATGACACTGTTTCGTGGAAGATAGTAGCCCATAATACAGCCGCCAATCCATATTACAATAGCTACCATTAGCGTATTAAAATTACCCCATTTACTTGCCATCTTCGCCATCAAAAGTGCACCAGGAATGGCCACTAATTGAATGATTAAAATAGCAATGATTAAATTGGTGGTGGGTATGTTTAATTCACTTTTTCCATAAAGCGTTGCTGCTAACATGATTGTTTGAACGCCCATATTGTAAAAGAAAAAGGAAAATAAAAATTGTTTTAACAACGGCTGTGTTTTAAGTTCCAACCAAACCTTATGTAGTTCCTTATAACCTTGAGTAAATAAATTTTTACCGTGTGCGCCTTTTACACCTTTGCTTTCAGGAAGCCTTGAAATGGCTAACCAACCAAAGCTGACCCACCAAACTCCGACCAATAAAAATGAAATTTGAGATGCTTTACCCACCGTGATGCCGAACAGTTCAGGTTTTAGTACAAACACAAAACAAATGAGTTGTAAAAGCACCGAGCCGATATAACCCATCATAAAACCTTTCGCACTAATACGATCTCTGTCTCCTGGTGCAGCAATTTCGGGTAAATAGGAATTGTAAAAAACCAAACTACTCCAAAAGCCAACGCATGCAATAATCACTGATATTAATCCGCCAATAATATGATCGCTGTCAAAAAAATAAAGTGAGGCACAAGACAAGCTACCCATGGTACAAAAAAATCGAAGGAACTGTTTTTTATTACCTCTGTAATCTGCAATAGAGGATAGTATAGGCGACATAATTGCTACAATGACAAAAGCAAAGGCTAGTATATAATTATAAAGTGCGGTATTTGAAAATTCATATTCCCCAATTTTAATTTTATCAATTAGGGTGTTTTCATTACCATCTCCGGTAACTGCTTCATAGTAGGCAGGAAAAATAGTAGAAGTAATTACAAGATTGTAAACACTATTGGCCCAATCGTACATGGCCCATCCGTTGACAACTTTTTTTGAGGCAGTTTGCATACGTGTATTTATTAGTATTTTAAAAATACTAATAAATAGCCAACTCTCCTATAGCTGGGTTTAGCAAAGGTAATTCGTGTATAATAATACCAATATAGTGATACCTAAAGCGATTCGGTACCAACCAAATGGGGCAAATCCCACTTTTTGAACAATTCTAATAAAAAACTGAACAGATACTAAGGCGACTATAAAAGCCACCACTGCACCAATTACTAATGTAATTAGGTTATCTGCGGCAAACACTTCAGGATTGGTTTTATATACATCCAAGGTACTTTTAGCGGAGGCTGCCATCATAGTGGGTACTGCTAAGAAAAAAGAAAATTCGAGGGCTGTTTTTTTATTTAATTTTTGACTCATTCCGCCAACAATAGTTGCGGCACTTCGGCTTAATCCTGGAAAAATAATGGATAGCACTTGAAAGCAACCAATGATGAATGATTTTTGGTAACTTATTTCACCTGCATCATTATTCGAATTTGTAGTTGCTTCATTTGCTTTAAATAGTTTGTCTATAAATAATAATATTATACCACCTGCAATCATTACAATTGCAATGATCCATAAATTATTTAAGGCAGCATCAATGTATTTTTTTAACAGTGCACCAAAAAGCAATGCAGGGATCACTGCAACGATCAATTTTAAATAAAAGCTATAGTGCTTGAAATCGAAAAATCTTTTATAATAAATAACTACGATGGAGGCAATGGCAGCTAGTTGAATCACAATTTCAAATAAATCCACAAATGGGCTGTCGTCAATGCCTAAAAAAGGATTTGCAAACTTCATATGCGCGGTACTTGAAATGGGTAAAAACTCAGTGATACCTTCGATAATAGCAATTAGTATAGCTTGTATTGTATTCATAATGTGGTATTAAAAAACAGATCCCGAGCGCAGGCGTCGGGATCTGAGTAAATTTTATATTAATTATGCTTTTTTAAATAGGGCATAAATTTCAACCAAAAAGCCAACGATCATTACAATAGGGGCTAGTGTAATACGTCTAAAGCTATACACTTCACTTGCATTAAATACATTAGGGTCAGCGCTTTTTCCACCTGTCATTAATAGCATTCCTGCTGTGATTAATAATGCGCCCACCAACATCCAAATATAATTTGACTTGCCAAAAATGTCTAAGGATTTTTTTGTTTCTTTTTGTATCATATAATTTTATTTTTATTGTCGTCCCCTTAGAGCTATTGTTATTATCCTTTGGGTTGGACTTGGTTTCTGTAATATAAATTTAATGAATTCGTTAATATAGATCGTCTAATTTCATTTTTAAATATTTCAACACGCTACGGTAAGTGCTGAATACGGATATACCTACTCCCATAATAATGATGCCGCCAAAGAGTAATAAATCATTCCCAGCACCTTGGATGGTTTTAATTTGCGGAAATTGACTGCCAGCCCATTGCGTTAAACCAAACAATAAAACAATGGAAATAAAGGCACTGGTTAATCCATTGATCAGTGCACGAATCACTAATGGTTTTGAAATAAAGCCCCTTGTTGCCCCCACCATTTGCATGGTTTTAATTAAAAAACGATTGCTAAACATGGCTAAGCGAATGGTATTATCAATACTAATAATCACGATGATACAAAGTATAATGGACATTACTAAAAATATCACCCCGATTTTAGTGGCTCTTTCATTCAGGTTGGTGACTAAGCTTTTTGGATATTGAATATCTGCCACTTCTTTTTTGAATTCGTTTCCGATCGCATTGCTGATATTCGCCAAACTATCAGGATTCACATAGTTGGCTTTGGCAAAAAAGTCGACACTTTCAGGAAGTGGGTTTACATCTAAGATTTTAGCCCATTCCTCATTATTTTCTTTATTCCAGATGGCTTTTGCCTTTTCCTTATTTACGTATTCAACGTTTTTGGCATAGGGTTGACTGGCAATATATTGCTGTATTTTTCCTATCGCATTTTTGTCGGAGGTTCTCAAATAAACGCTAATACGGATATCTTCTTTAAAATTGTCCCCTATGGAATGCAAGTTTAAAAATAGCCATCCCATGATGCCCATAATAAACAAAACAATCGCCACCCCAATCACACTATAAATGTAGTTGGGTTTGCTGCGTTTTAAAGAGGTAGATCCGGTTACTGCCATAGCATAAAATTTTACTTGTTCACTTTGCAAATGTAGGGTTTTGAACGCTAATGGCTTACATTTGCAGAGGATGAATTATCCTATTTTTTAGGCCAAAATGTGTATTTTTTTGATTTTGGTTAAAGAATTGTTATGATTCAACCATTTAAAATGAAATGCAATTAGATGGAGTATCAATTTAGGGCCATTGAAAAGAAATGGCAAACTATTTGGCAGGAGAAAAAAGCTTATCAGGTAAGCAATGATTCAAGCAAACCCAAGTGTTATGTTTTGGATATGTTCCCTTATCCGAGTGGTGCGGGCTTGCATGTTGGGCATCCTTTGGGATATATTGCTTCAGATATTTACAGTCGTTTTAAAAGACTCAAGGGTTTTAATGTTTTGCATCCGATGGGTTATGATGCCTTTGGTTTACCCGCGGAACAATATGCCATTGAAAATGGCGTACACCCTGCGATCTGTACCCATGATAATATTAATAATTTCAGAAAGCAGTTAGACAATATTGGATTTTGCTACGATTGGGATAGGGAAGTGCGTACCTGCGATGCCAGTTATTACAAATGGACACAATGGATATTTTTACAACTGTTTAATAGTTATTTTGATCGCACACAGCAAAAGGCGCGAACCATTCAAAATTTGGTTTCCGTTTTTGAAAAGGAAGGGAATAAAAATCATTCTTGTCCAGTGGATGAGGTAAAAACATTTACAGCAGAAACTTGGAAAGCATATTCGGAAAAACAACAGCAAACTGTTTTAATGCATTACCGTTTGGCTTTTTGTGGTATTGGTGAAGTGAATTGGTGTGCTGCATTGGGAACTGTATTAGCGAATGACGAAGTGATTAATGGGTTAAGTGAAAGAGGGGGCCATCCAGTTGAAAAGAAAAAGTTAAGACAATGGTATTTACGCATCACTGAATATGCGGATAGATTATTAACGGGATTAGAGACGATTCAGTTTAGTGATGCCATGAAGGAAATGCAATCCAACTGGATTGGAAAAAGTGAAGGTGCGGAGATTGATTTTGCAGTAAAGGATAGCAATGAAGTATTGCGTGTTTATACAACGCGCCCTGATACCATGTTTGGTGTTGACTTTATGGTGGTCGCACCGGAGCATGCAATCATTGAAAAAATAGTGCCTAGTTCGTATCAAGCGGAAGTGGCAACCTACATTGCATATGTGAAAAGCAGAAGTGAGCGTGAGAGAATTGCGGAGAAAAAAATTACTGGATGTTTTACAGGAGCATATGTTATTAATCCATTCAATGGTGTTGCAATTCCAGTTTGGATTTCGGAATATGTATTAGCAGGCTATGGTACTGGCGCAATTATGGCGGTGCCTTGTGGAGATGATCGTGATTTTAAATTTGCAAAACATTTTAATATACCTATCACTAATATTATAGGGGACGCCTTTAATGGTGAGGAAGCGAATCCTACCAAAGAAGCCATTTTAAGTAATAGTGATTTTTTAAATGGCGTGGTGCAGAAAGCTGCCATTGCCATTGCGAATGATAAAATTGAAGCGTTGGGATTGGGTAATCGCAAAATAAATTATCGTATGCGTGATGCTGCGTTTAGCAGACAACGCTATTGGGGTGAACCATTTCCAATTAAATGGGACAATGGTATTGCTTATCCAATGGATGAGAAAGATTTGCCTTTATTATTACCTAAAGTGGATCATTATGGCCCAGGCCCTGATGGCGAAGGTCCGTTAGCGAATATCCCTTCCTGGAAGGAAGCGCAATTGGAAACCAACACCATGCCAGGTTTTGCAGGAAGTAGTTGGTACTTTTTACGCTATATGGATGCGCACAATGAAAATGAATTTTGTAGCAGAAAAGTAAGTGACTATTGGGGTCAGGTGGATTTATATATTGGTGGAACGGAACATGCGGTAGGGCATTTATTATACTCCAGAATGTGGACCAAGGCTTTGTATGATTTAGGGCATATTGGTTTTGATGAGCCGTATAAAAAATTATTGAATCAAGGAATGATTCAAGGAAGTTCTCGATTTGTGTATCGCAAAAAAGGAAGTTCTATTTTTGTTTCGGCAGGATTAATTAAAGATTACGAAGTGGATCAGTTACATGTGGATGTAAACAAAGTGGATGGGATTGAATTAGATACCGAAGCATTTAAAAAGTGGAAACCTGATTACGCGAATGCTGAATTTATTTTAGAAGATGGCAAATACATTTGCGGGGTGGAGGTTGAAAAAATGTCTAAGTCAAAGTTTAACACAGTGAACCCGGATGATTTGGTTAATAAATATGGTGCAGATACTTTTAGGATGTATGAAATGTTTTTAGGTCCTGTGGAGCAAAGCAAGCCATGGGATACCAAAGGGATTGAAGGAGTGCATCGCTTTTTGAAAAAGTTTTGGCGTTTGTTCTTTGATGATATCAAAGGAAAGGTTTGGGTGGATGAGGCTGCAAGTTTGGACGAATTAAAAGTGTTGCATAAAACCATAAAAAAAATTGAGGAAGATACGGATCGTCATAGTTTTAATACAGCAGTAAGTATGTTTATGATTTGCGTAAATGAATTATATGATTTGGGTTGTCATAAAAAAACTGTTTTATCTGACTTGCTTGTTTTAATGACACCTTATGCGCCACACTTTTGCGAGGAATTGTGGCAAGTTTTAGGCAATGAGGGCTTAGTGATTGACGCTGCATTCCCAATATTTGACGCGAAGTATGTTTTAGAAACTGCCAAGGATTACCCAGTAAGCATCAATGGTAAAATGAGAACCAATATTGCGATTGATTTATCCTGCACCGAGGCTGAAGTAAGCGAAATTGTCCTAGCCAATGTGATTGTTCAAAAATGGATGGAAGGAAAACCAGTAAAAAAACTGATTTTCGTGAAGGGTAAAATGATAAATGTTGTAATTTAAATAATTGTGGATAGCAGAAATCCATATTGACTAATCAAAAATTCGTTAAAATAATTTTAAAGAAGAATTATGAAAAAACAGCTACTTTTTTTATCTAGTATCTTTTGTGTGATGCTTTTGCAAGCGCAAATGCGCATGCCGCAATCAAATTTTCCAAGATTTAATCGTTGGTTAAATAATGACGAATTTGTTATTAATACAAAATTAAAACCAGGTTCACCTTCGGCGGATTATGTGTATAACATAAATACAAAAGCATATACTCCTGCGTCCGCGGCTGTTTTGAAAGAAGAGGCAACCGTTAGTTTAAAAAGCGGGGAAGTAGTCATTAAAGTAAGCGGTGTTGAAACTGTTTTAACATCAGACAAAGGCGACAAAAAAAATCCACAACTTTCACCGGACGGTCAATTTGTAGGATATACAAACAATAATAATTTATACACCGTAGGTGTTGCTGATAAAAAAGTAACTGCGATTACTTCTGAAAAAGAAAAAGGTATTTTAAATGGTTATGCGAGCTGGGTTTATTTTGAAGAAATTTTTGGCCGTCCTACTCAGTACCGTGCATTTTGGTGGAGTCCGGATAGTAAATTTATTTCCTTTATGCGTTTTGATGAAGGCAAAGTGCCCATGTTCCCTATTTATAATAGTGAAGGACTGCATGGCTTTGTGGAGGAAACCCGTTATCCAAAAGTGGGTGATCCTAATCCTACTGTAAAAATTGGTTGGTCAACGCCAACAGGCGGCAAAATTACTTGGGCGGATTTTAATGACCAAGAAGACCAATATTTTGGATGGCCTATTTGGAACCCCAATAACAAAAGCATGTGGTTGCCTTGGATGGATCGTGGCCAAAACAACTTAAAAATTTATGAATTAGATATGACTTCTGGTGCTAAGAAAGAAGTTTACAAAGAGTTTCAAAAAACTTGGATCGATTTAGAGGACAGGGTAAACGGTCGTATTAATTTTATAGCCAACAACGAAGGTTATATTGCGCAGTCGGATGCGTCGGGTTGGAATCAGTTGTATTTGTACAATATGAATGGACAATTAATCAATCCAATCACCAACGGAAAGTTTACCGTTACAGGGATTAAATTAATTGATGAAAAAACAAGGTCCATTTATTTTACTGCACGTGGGTTGGAAAATTCAGCACGTGGTGATTTCTATGTTGTCAATTTTGATGGAAAAAATTTAAAGCGACTTTCTATTGGTGATTATAATTATACACAAGTATATTTATCACCCAATGCAAAAAGATTTATTTCTGTTTATAGTAATGTAAATACCCCATCTACTATAGCATTGGTGGATCGTAAAGACAAAAATCCTATATTGACTGTAATGGGTACTTCAGTTGATTCTAGTTTTAAAGCTGAAAATTTTGCAAAAACGGAATTAATTAGAATTAAAAGTGCGGATGGTTTATTTGAATTGCCCGCGCTAGTTACCTGGCCTAAAAATATGGATCCAAATAAAAAATATCCCTTATTAGTAAGTATTTATGGTGGTCCAAATGCAGGATCAGTAATGGATAGCTGGACCAATCCAGAAATGAAAGAAAGCTGGGCGAAAGAAGGTATTATTCAAGTGGCATTTGATCACCGTGCGAGTGGACATTTTGGAAAGGAAGGTGTGAACTATATGTATCGTAATTTAGGTTATTGGGAAATGCAGGATTATATGACCATGGCGAAGTGGTTTATTGCCAATGGCAGTGCAGACCCTAAAAAAATTGCCATCACTGGATTTAGTTATGGGGGTTACATGAGTTGCTACGCTTTAACTTATGGTGCTGATGTATTTACACATGCTATGGCAGGTGGTAGTGTTACTGCTTGGGAGTTATATGATTCACATTACACAGAAAGATTCATGGATACACAAAAGGAAAATCCAGAAGGGTATAAATCGAGTAGTGCGATGACCCATGTTAAAAACTATAAAGGGGTACTACAATTGGTTCATGGAACTATGGATGACAATGTGCACATGCAAAACTCTATACAATTATTAAGTGCGTTACAGGATAATGGTAAGGAGGTAGAATTTATGTTGTATCCAGGTGGAAGACACGGATGGGGTGGCGCCAAAGGGAAACACTTCACTGATTTAAAAAATAAATTTATTTATAAATACTTATTGGAAAAGCCAGTTCCTGCAACCAAATAAAAAAATATTCATGTCCAATCCAATTTTAGATAGTTCGAATCATCATTCAAACCCTTTAGACAAGGAGTTTGAGAATAGTATTCGTCCAAAGGAAATGGATGCTTTTGCAGGGCAGCCCCAATTGATTGAAAACCTAAGCATTTTTATTAAGGCTGCTAAAATGAGAGGTGAGGCCTTGGATCATATTTTGTTTCATGGTCCTCCAGGTTTGGGAAAAACAACGTTAAGCCGAATTGTTGCCAATGAAATGGGTGTTCAAATAAAAGAAACATCTGGCCCAGTGATTGAAAAGCCCAGTGATTTGGCTGGTTTATTAACCAGTTTGGAAGCAAATGATGTTTTGTTTATTGATGAGATACACCGTTTAAGCACAGTAGTAGAAGAGTACTTGTATGCTGCCATGGAGGATTATAAAATTGATATCATGATTGATACGGGCCCCAATGCACGTAGCATTCAAATCAATTTAAATCCTTTTACATTAGTTGGTGCCACTACGCGTAGTGGTTTATTAACGGCACCTTTATTGTCAAGGTTTGGGATTAAATCAAGATTGGAATATTATCCCGCATCTGTGATTGAAAAAATTATTTTAAGAAGCGCTCAAATATTGGATGTAAAAATTAACACGGATGCTGCAGGTGAAATTTCAAGAAGAAGCAGAGGCACACCGCGAATTGCCAATGGTTTATTAAGACGTGTGCGTGATTTTGCACAAGTATTAAATGATGGATCTGTGGATATTGGCATCACAAAACATGCATTAAAGGCTTTAAATGTAGATGAGCATGGATTGGATGAAATGGATAACCGTATATTATTGGCAATTATAGAAAAGTTCAAGGGAGGACCTGTTGGCATTTCAACGATTGCCACTGCAGTAGGTGAGGAGTCGGGTACCATTGAGGAAGTATACGAGCCCTTTTTAATTCAGGAAGGTTTTTTACAACGCACCCCACGCGGTCGCGAGGTAACAGATAAGGCATATAGACATTTGGGAAAACAAAAAGCCCGAGGCCATTCTGATAACCCCGAGCTTTTCCGTTAATGTATTTGTGTCGAAATTGAACCTTGTTATTGCACCACTAATCGGAAACCATTCCCGTGAATGTTTACGATTTCAATTTTTTCATCTTCCTTTAAGTATTTTCTTAATTTGGCAATATACACATCCATACTTCTTCCATTAAAGTAAGTATCGCTACCCCATATTTTTTTAAGTGCTTTTTCGCGAGTCAATAAGTCGTTTTTATTTTCAGCCAACATTTTAAGTAACTCATTTTCCTTTGGCGATAATACCTGTGTTTTTTGATTGAATTTTAATTCGCGTAACTTGGGATTAAAATGATAGCCGGCCAAATCATATTCTATATTGTCTGAAACCTTATTATCATCTTCATTACGCTTAATGATTGCCTTAATTTTCAATAACAATACCTCACTGTCAAAAGGTTTGGTGATATAATCATCAGCGCCTAATTTATAACCAGTGATAATGTCTTCTTTTAAAGTTTTAGCACTTAAAAAAAACAAAGGCACATCAGGATCAATGTCTCTGATTTCCTCGGCGAGTGTAAACCCATCCACATGTGGCATCATGACATCTAATAAGCATAGGTCAAACTTTTCACGCTGAAAAGCGGCTAAGCCCAAACGACCATCCCGCTCCAATGTTACTTCGTAATCGTTTAACTCTAGGTAGTTTTTAAGTACTAAACCCAAATTGCTGTCGTCCTCGCACAACAAAATTTTACTTGTTTTTTTATCTTCCATATTGATTGCTTTGTGTAAAGAAACGCTTTTTAATTATTTTGGCTAAAAAAGGATTTCCAATGTTTTGTTAAAATATACCTATTTCTTCGTACTTGTACAAAGGTCGCATATTTTACAAGGGGTTGGATTTTTTTCGCCAAAATATTTCGCCAAAAAAATACTGCGACAATTTGCATTTTGGCCCCATAAATAGTCCGAAAATTGTTTAATTCTATCCTGAAATGCCTTTAATCTAGCTTGGTAATTATCCAAGTCAATGGTAATATGTGCAGCCGCTGCCCGATTCCATATAAATTGCACCACTGGTTGGTTTTCCTTTTGCTCAAAACTAATCATTCCATTTTTTTGCAAAAGCGACAAACTATTTAAAACAAATGGAATATCTCTTTGCAAAAGATTCGCCAATAAATTTTCATTGATAAATTGCGGACTATCTAATATCCCCCCATATGAACGCAATAGGGTTTGAAGTACAATGGCGAGAATATTGTTTTCCTTTTCAAAATCCTCCATCATTCCACGGTCCGCCAATACTTGCACTAAGGAGGGCTTAAAGGAACTGGGCGAAAATTTCACATGTCCTTCCTGCTCGATCCATTGCAAGGCATTGCGTGCAGTCATTTTATCCCATTCAAATCGCATGCAAAAAGTATCAAAGTCAAATAAAAATTGTTGTTTCTCACCCATGCCAATTGGCAACTGCACAAAGTCGGCCAAGTCCTGGTAAACTTTTTTTATGGTAGCGATGGAAGGATACTTTTTTTCTTGTACTGTTTTCCAATAGTCCCAATCATTTTGCTGAAATAATAAAATGGCAGCAGCCCCTTGGCCATCGCGACCTGCCCTTCCCGCTTCCTGATAATATTGTTCCAAACTTCCTGGAATATCATAATGAATCACTGCTTGAACACTGCTTTTATTGATCCCCATGCCAAATGCACTGGTACACACCATTATTTGAATTTCATCATTCATCCAAGCCTTTTGGTTGCGTTGCCTAGTTTCAATAGAGAGCCCTGCGTGGTATTCATCCACTTTGTATTTGTATGCTTTTAATAAATTGGTTAGCTGACTTACATTGTTTCGGGTATTACAATATATAATCACAGCACCTTTTATTTCGTTTAAAATTAAACGACAACTATGCAGTTTTACTGGAACTAAATGAATACTATATTTTAAATTAGCCCTTAAAAATTGGTCCGTGATAACAGCTGGTTGTTTTAATGCTAATTGTTTGATGATGTCTTCCTGTACTAATGGAATGGCGGATGCGGTCATCGCCAAAATAGGCACTTTAGGAAAAAGCTTTTTTAAAATACTCAATTTTCGATAAGCTGGTCTAAAGTCATAGCCCCATTGCGAAATGCAATGCGCTTCATCAATCGCAAATAATTGTATCGTTATTTGCGATAAAAAATTTTGAAAGTTAGTTTGTGCTAATTTTTCAGGGCTACAATAAATAAACTGATACTTCCCTTTTTTAGCATCACTTAAAATGATATCCTCCGCATCGGGTGTAATTTGACCCCCTAAATTGACTGCTGAAATATTTTTATCTAATAAGTCCTTTACTTGATCCTGCATTAAGGCAATCAAAGGACTAATCACGACACATACGCCTCCATTGGTAATGGTAGGCACTTGAAAACACAATGACTTTCCTGCGCCAGTTGGAAGTAAGGTAAGTACATCCTTGCCCGTTAAAACAGCATCTATGACTGCTTCCTGTTGTGGCCTAAATGTTTCATAGCCCCAATATTGCTTTAATATTTGTACTGTCGTTTTCAAAAAGGTTAGACTAATTTTTTCTTAAATAACCTTAATGAATTTAATGCCAAAACCACATCACTCAATCCCATAATTAATGCGCCATAAGTGGGTCCCCAAGTACCTAATAAACCCAAAGCTGCAACAGGGATGGCAATAATATTATAAGAGAATGCCCAAATCAAATTTTCCTTAATGGTTTCATAAGTCCGTTTACCCAAACCCAATGCCATTGGTAAATTTTTCAATCCTTGATTCATTAAAATAACCTGTGCGGTTTGTATGGCAATATGTGATGCATTGCTTAATGAAATACCAATGGTTGCTTTGGCCAGTGCCGGTGCGTCATTAATGCCATCACCCACCATTGCCGTAGGATATTTTTTTACAAAATTATCAAGCTGTGTTAATTTGTCTACTGGGCTTTGTTCGCCAATAATTTCTTGTATGCCTAATGATTTTCCTATTTTATCACATTTGGATTGTCGGTCACCACTTAATAAAATGGTGTGAACGCCTTGTTGGTGTAAAGTTTCAATGACTAATTTTGCATCCGGCCTTATTTCATCTTCCACATCAATCCAACCGAGGAGTTGGTTATTTTTTTGAACATAAATATTGTGCGAATCCTCCTTGTAGTTTTGATCGACTAAGGTTTTGAATGAGCCTGCCCAATATTGATTGCCTTCCTTGTCGGTAGCCTTAATCCCCATGCCTTTCACTTCTTCAATTTTAGCCCAGTTGATGGCAGTATTTGTTTTCCATTCCAAGCTGATACATTTTGCGATAGGGTGGTTTGAGTATTTTTCTAAAGCATACACCAATGATTTAAAATCAGCTTCGCTTGTACCATCCAATATTTTAAATTGTGCCACTGAAAAATGCCCAGTGGTTAAAGTGCCGGTTTTATCAAAAACAACTTGCTTGATATCTTTAAATGTTTCTAAACTTTTCGCATTTTTAAACAGTACCCCATTGCGCGCGCCTCGTCCCAAGCCAACCGCAATAGCTGCAGGTGTAGCCAAGCCCATAGCACAAGGACAGGATATTACCAATACGGCGATGGCGCGCAACATGCTTTCTCCAAAGCCAATATTTTCACCTAATGCATTATGTGCAAAAAAATAATTTAATACCAATGTGGCAACAGCAATACTCAATACCAAGGGAACAAATACCGCACTTATTTTATCGGCTAAAATTTGTACGGGTGGTTTTTCACCCTGTGCTGCTTTCACCATTTTTAATATATTGGCAAGTACCGTATCATCGCCAACTGCTGTTACATATGCTTTAAGACTACCATCTTGTATAGTGCTTCCGCCTAATAGTAATTCATTTTTTTTGCGTTGCACGGGTACGCTTTCGCCAGTTACAATGGATTCATTGACGTTCGCTTCGCCCCATAATATTTTTGAATCCATCGGAACGGTCTCGCCCGAGTTAATTAAAATTATATCGCCCACTTTTAAGGTGGTACTTTCTACATTAAAAATAATTTCTTTGTGATTTTCATCAAACACAATCATATTCGCCATTACTTTTTGCGCCTTCACTAAATCTTTTAATGCACGTTGTGTGGATTGTATGCTTGCATCTTCCATATAATTACCAAAAAACACCAAAGTGATAATGGTGGCGGTGGTTTCGTAATAGGCAAATCCAACACCTAATTCCATCAGCGTGCCATACAAGCTATATCCGAAAGAGGCGAGTGCGCCAATGGCGACCAGTACATTCATGTTCGGAATACCGCCGCGAATACTATGCCAGGCACTTTTACCAAAATAACCCATGCCTACAATAAATACAGGGAGTGTAAAACCAAGTTGCACATAGGGATTCATCAACCAATGAATATGTACCCCTGGTAACATATGTATCAAAAGGGGTAGGGTAAATACAAAACTAAAAAGTGCACGTTCTCCATTGTTATCCAACCACTTTTTTTTAGCGCCTGCTTCCTCCTGTCCTCTTACTTTATAACCTAATCCTTGAATGCCTTTGATAATTGTTTCCTTGGTTACATTTTCGGGCATGTCAAATTGCACTTCACCTTCCATGAAATTTACCTTGGGTTCAGTAATTCCTTTTGTCTGTAAATATTTATGTATGGATAAGGCACAATTGGTACAACTCATGCCATCTACTTTCCATTGAACTGATTCCATATTTAAACCATTTATAGGGTAAAGATACGAAGCATTTTGCCCATATAATAAAGCATTAATACCCTTTTAAACATTGTATATGTTCACTTATCTTTGCAACATGGATATGATTTACACTTTAGCGCAAATCGACGATGTAGCGCAAAGCCTAATGAAGAAATTCGGCACACAATCTGTGTGGGCTTTTCACGCGCCCATGGGTGCAGGGAAAACAACTTTGATCACTGCACTTTGTAAGATATTCGGGGTGCAGGATAGAGTCAACAGCCCCACTTTTGCGATCATGAATGAGTATCAAGGCCTTGGGAAAGTGATTTATCATATGGATTGGTATCGTTTAGAAAACGACGGAGATGCACGTAGGGCAGGGGTTGAAATGGCCATGGCCGATTCGGACTATTGCTTTATCGAATGGCCTGAAAAAGCAATCAACTTAATTTCTTCGGATGCCCTGCATATTGAAATTGAAATATTGGGTCCCGAACACCGACGTATTTTTATACCCTAAGTTGTCCATCCAAATTTTGTATCTTCATTAAAATTTTGTTCATATGAGTACTTTAAAGCCCCAAATTGATAGTTCCATTACATATGAAACACAGGAGGAGGTTTTAGATATTAAGTTTAGGAGTAAACCTTTGATGATTGGTATTCCAAAGGAAATTGCATTTCAAGAAAACAGAATTGGTTTAATCCCCGAGGCGGTGAGTGTTTTAGTAGCGAATGGCCATGAGGTTTTAATGGAACACAATGCGGGTGAAGGCAGTAGGTATAGCGATATGGATTATTCCGAAGCGGGTGCTAAAATTGTATTTGACAAAGCCGAAGTTTACAAATGCCCCATATTAGTTAAAACAGCTCCTCCGGTGGAAGCGGATTTGCCTTTTTTACAAATGAACCAAACCATAATTTCTCCTTTGCATTTAACTGCATTAGAAAAAGGGTTGATGGAAAAATTAATGGCCAAAAAAATCACCGCACTCGCCATTGAAAATATTAAAGATGAAAATCAAAACTATCCTATTCTAAGAAGCATGGGGGAAATTACAGGTAGTGCCGTGATGTTAATTGCGGGTCAGTACTTGAGTAATTTTAACCAAGGCAAAGGGGTATTATTAGGGGGTGTCAGTGGGGTTCCGCCGACCAAAGTAGTCATTATCGGGGCTGATATTATTGGCGAATTTGCTACGCGTAATGCACTAGCCTTAGGTGCTTCAGTAAAAGTGTTTGATAACAATGTTTCAAGATTGCAACGACTTCAAAATAATTTAGGACAAAGAGTTTGGACCTCGGTATTGGAACCTAAAATATTAGCGAAACAATTAAAAACCTGTGAGGTTGCTGTAGGTGCCTTGCGAAATGACTTTAGTCGTGCACCCATTGTAGTCACGGAGGACATGGTTGCAGCGATGCGACCAGGTAGTATCATAATTGATGTTGCGATTGATCGCGGTGGTTGTTTTGAAACCAGTGAATTGACCAACCATGAAAATCCTATTAGAATAAAACATGGCGTGATTCATTATGGTGTTCCCAATATACCAAGTGGCTTTGCGCGCACCGCTAGCCAGGCGATTAGTAATGTATTGATGCCTTTGTTAGTACAAATTGGAGATTTGGGTGGATTGTCTGAAATTATTTGGCACCAAATTCATCTTAGAGAGGGTATTTATTTATACAAAGGTGCTTTGACTGATTTTTATATCAGTGAAAAATTCAATTTAAAGTATACGGATTTGAACTTATTGATCGCGAGTAAAAGCTAGGCTTTTTTGTAGTCCATTAAGTTTAGTTGCTGTTGGCAAAATGCATATTCCTGCGGGTCATTGCTCCCCACAATTATTAATTTGTGTTGTGCAAATTGTTGAATGAGTTCGGCGTAAAGCTGATAACCTTCCTTATCCAAATTGCTACAAGGTTCATCTAATAATAACAAGGGGGTGTCAGATAATATTGCCAATGCTAATTTTAATCTTTGTTTCATTCCGCTACTAAAATACCTGATTTGTTTGTGCGCTGAATTTTTTAATCCAATGCGTTCAATGATATCATTGACAGATATAGCTGATTGTAATGTTTTGAAAGTAGCATGAAATTCAAATTGTTCTATCGTGGTAAATTCCTCTACTAATTCTAAATAAGGCGCAGCAAAACTAATTTGTTGAAAAATAGTAGTATGGTCATTGTCACTCCAATGAATAGAACCCTTGGTTAAGCTACTATAGCCTGCTATAATTTGAAGTAAAGTGCTTTTCCCTGAACCATTATTGCCAATAAGTGCATAATGTTGTCCAAGCTCAAATGTATAATCTAGATTTCTGAAAATCCATTCTTTATTGAATCTCTTGCTGGCTTGTTGTAAGCTAATTTGCATATGGATTAATCTTCTTCAACGACACCCTTGCCGAATCTTTTAATAACACCTCTGCCGCTTTCTCTAATAAAAGTTACAATTTCATCGCGTTCATCAGTTGCAGGAATTTCTTCCTCAATAAATTCTAATGCTTGCGTTGTATTCATTCCTTTACTAAAAATGTATCTGTAGATATCAAGGATATGATTAATTTTTTCCAAATCAAATCCCCTTCTTTTTAATCCAACACTATTCACACCGCCATAGCTCAATGGATTGCGCACCGCTTTAATATATGGAGGCACATCCTTGCTTACCAAACTTCCTCCTGCGATATACGCATGCTGACCAATGTTTACAAATTGGTGTACCGCACTCACACCTGCAATCCAAGCGTAATCGCCCAAGGTAACATGTCCTGCAATTTGTACACTATTACTTAAAATACAATAATTGCCAATGATACAATCGTGCGCGATATGACTATACGCCATGATTAAACAGTTGTTGCCTACTTTGGTAATCCAACGATCCGAAGTTCCTCGGTTGATGGTTACAAATTCACGTATGGTGGTATTATCCCCAATTTCAACATTTGTTTTTTCACCGTTAAATTTCAAATCCTGTGGATCAGCACCAATCACCGCCCCTGGAAATATGCGGCAGTTTTTCCCAATTTTAGTGCCATTCATTATTGTTACACTACTGCCAATCCATGTTCCTTCTCCAATAACCACATCACCATGAATCACGGTGAATGGATCAATTTTCACATTGGATGCAATTTTTGCATTAGGATCAATATAGGTAAATGGATGTGTCATAATTTTTCTTCTTTTTTATTCTGCTCTTTTAATTACTTGTGCTACTAAATCAGCTTCGGTAGCAACTTTGCCTCCAACATATACCGTACCTCTCATTTCGCAAATGCCACGACGAATAGGGGAGGTTAATTCCATTTTCAACAACATGGTATCACCTGGTTTTACCATTTGTTTGAATTTGCAATTATCAATTTTTAAAAAGTAAGTATCGTATTGTCCTTTAGGCATGGCATTGATACACAAGATACCACCCGTTTGCGCCAATGCTTCAATTTGTAAAACACCTGGCATGACTGGGTTTCCTGGAAAGTGACCAGGGAAAAACCATTCATTGAAAGTAACATTTTTTACCCCTACAATCATCGTGTCTGTTAATTCAATGATTTTATCAATAAATAAAAATGGATGTCTGTGCGGTAATGTTTTTTCAATTTGTTCTAAATTAAACACAGGCGTTTCTGCAGGATTATACACTGGAACATCCTTAACGTGCTTATTCTTTTTTATGTACTGCTTAATTTTTTTAGCAAACTCCACATTGCTACTATGCCCCGGACGATTGGCAATAATGCGTGCTTTAATTGGATAACCAATTAATGCTAAGTCACCTACCACGTCTAACAGTTTGTGTCTTGCAGGTTCGTTCGGGAATCTTAATTCCAAATTATTTAAATAGCCCTCGCTTTTCACTTCAATTTTATCACGCTTAAATACTTTTGCCAATCGGCTCATCTCCGCTGTTGATACAGGTTTATCCACCACCACAATTGCGTTATTAATATCGCCGCCTTTAATCAAATCGTTTTCAAGTAAGGTTTCTAATTCATGTAAAAAACAAAAAGTACGACAAGGGGCAATCTCGGCTTTAAAATCTTTAATCGTTTTTAATGCTGCATGTTGTGTTCCTAAAACTGGACTATTAAAATCAATCAGTGTGGTAATTTGATAATCAAGTGATGGAAGCGCAACCATTTCAACACGCTTTTCATCGTCGTAGTGAAAAATATTTTCATCAATACTGTACCATGCTTTTGCAGCATCCTGTTCTAAAATTCCAGCGGCTTCTATTTTTTCTATAAACGGGCTTGAGCTGCCATCGATAATTGGAATCTCAGGACCATTCACTTCAATCAATAAATTATCAACACCCATCCCAACTAGGGCAGCTAAAATATGTTCAACAGTACTAATTTTTACATCACCCACCTGCAAGGTGGTTCCGCGGCTAGTATCTGTGACTAAATCGCAATCCGCTTTAATGGTTGGCTTATTGGGTAAATCCACTCTTTGAAATTGGATTCCGTAACCTGGGTTAGCTGGAGTCAAGGTCATATCCACCAATACCCCAGTATGCAAACCGGTGCCACTAATGCTGATACTTTTGCTTAAAGTGTGTTGCTTATCGGGATTAAAGTTTTGATCCATGCTTTTTTGTTTAATGCTTCGCTAATGTAAAGCAATGATTTTGAGTAAAATTAGGTTGAATTAGCCTTTTTGGGCTAGTTGTTGCACTAATATTTCAAGTTCCTTGACCCTTTTCTCCAATAATGGCAGGTTTTTTACTTGAATTTGCGTTCTTAAGGTCGCGGCATGCTCGCCAGCAGGGTAGCCAGTGACCACTAAATTGGCCTGTTTGATGCTTTTGGTAAGCCCACTCCGGGCAGCAATCTTCACCCCGTCGGCCACTAATAAGTGACCAGATGCGCCAGCTTGCCCACCCATCATGACGCTTTTACCGAGTTTGGTACTGCCACTAATACCACATTGCGCGGCAATGACAGTATTTTCTCCAATCTCTACATTATGTGCAATCTGTATTAGATTATCCAATTTCACACCCTTACGGATAAAAGTGGAACCCATGGTTGCACGATCAATCGTGGTATTGGATCCGATCTCCACATTATCTTCAATAACTACATTTCCTAGTTGCGGTACTTTTTGAAAACTGCCATCCGCCGTTGGGGCAAATCCAAAACCATCACTTCCAATAACGGCATTTGAATGGATGGTTACATTATTCCCAATCACACAATCGGAATAAATAATAACACCTGGATGTAACACCACATTATTACCAATGCTTACATTTTCTCCAATTACCACATTCGGATAAACTTTAACATCATCTCCCATGCTTACATTATTTCCAATATGCGCAAATGCAGCGATATAGTGGTTCTTACCCATTTTAGCCGAAGGTGCAATAAAGGAGGGCTGCTCTATTCCTTGTAATTGTTGTGCTTTTAATTCCTGATACTTGGTAAGTAAAGTTGCAAATGCAGCATAGGCATCAGGTACCTTAATAAGGGTAGCCGAAATATTTTTTTTCAATACCAAGGAGGTATTAATAATAACAATAGATGCTTGCGTAGTGTATAAAAATTCCTCGTATTTGGGATTGGCTAAAAAGGAAATATCTCCTTTTTTTGCTTCTTCAATTTTGCCAAAATTATTTACTACAACAGACGCGTCCCCTTCCACTTGACCTTGGATCATTAAAGCTATTTGTTGTGCAGTAAATTGTAGCATGCGCTAGGGATTGAATGAGGGGTTATTCGTTAAGCAAGCAAATGTAAAATTTTTTCACCGGGGCGGAGAGACTTTCGTTGATTAAAGCGTTTTGAATTTGTGAAATAGTGCTTATTTGACCGGTTTTTAGCAAAATTTTAATAGTTTCTCCATCATTTTTATATAATGTGTTGGTGGCTTCCCCTTTAAAACAAAGAAAAGATAGGTCCTTCTCATTCATCGGGAACTTTGCTTTAACTAATGAATAGGCGGCCTCCCATTCGCTAGCGTTTATTGGTTTGTCTTGCATCTTGCACTTAAATGACTTTCGATTTAATAATCGGTTGCATAAAAGGGAAATGACTGGATCTTGGTGGTGCTGCCATTTTTTAATAGCACTTAAGATATCTGTATCATCTAATTGGCAATAGGCATTTAAATCAACATCGGCTAATTTGCCAGTAAATTCGCTTAAAAAATAATCTAGTACGGTGCCTGTTTTAATGGCATCGTCTTTTTGTGCTAGTAACCATTGTGCACGTTCAATTATTTTAACCAACATATTTTCGGCAGCCACGACCGATTTGTGCATATATACCTGCCAATACATTAATCGGCGTGATACCAAAAACTTTTCAACGCTAGTGATTCCTTTTTCCTCTACCACTAATTCATTGTCATGTACTGTTAGCATTTTCAAAATGCGTTGGTAACCAATGACCCCTTCACTAACGCCAGTAAAGAAACTATCACGTGACAAATAATCCAAACGATCCACATCTAGCTGCCCACTTATCAATTGGTGTAAAAACTTTTTAGGATATTGATTGGTGAAAATTTGAATGGCCAATGTTAATTTTCCTTTGAGTGCTTCGTCGTTTTCGGTATTTAAAGCTTGCATAATTAAAAGCGATAAATCCTCATGGGTCACTCCTTTTAAAATTACATTTTCAAGTGCGTGTGAAAAAGGGCCGTGTCCAATATCATGTAATAAGATGGCTGCTTTTGCAGCTTGCGCCTCTGCATCGGTAATGTTAATTCCTTTGTCTTTTAGTTCGGTGATGGCATTACACATTAAATGATAAGCGCCCAATGAGTGGTGTAAACGCGTATGTACTGCCCCAGGGTATACCAATTGCGCCAAGGCCATTTGTTGTATACGCCTTAATCTTTGATAATAGGGGTGGCTAACAATTGCTGCAATAACCGGATCATTGATCGTAATAAATCCGTGTACTGGGTCGTTAATAATTTTTCTGCTGGTAGTGGCCATAGTCATATTGTGTTTACAAAGGTACGAAATGTGAATAACTCGCGGCGTATAATTAAATGCCTGGAGTACAAAAAAACTATATTTGTGTGCCGACTTATTACCCTATAAATCAAATGATTAATATGAAATTAAATCAAACTACCTTAGACAAATTGGAAGATATTTTGGGAGAATCTGAATATGTAGTTAGATATGAGCGTGGTAATTTTCAAAGTGGGTGGTGTTTGCTTGAAACAAGAAGAATTGTGGTTTTAAATAAGTTCTTAAACCTTGAAGCACGTATTAATACCTTATTGGAGTTAATTCCACAATTGGATATTCAATTTGATAAATTGACGCATCATTCTCAAAAAATGTATGAAGAAGTCAAAAAGTTGAGTTTAACTGCTGCGGAATAAGGGGTTGACTTGGTTTATTTGTTTTAAAAATATTTATTTTGTTACATTTCACCATCCTCGGTTCAGGAACAAGTACTGGAGTGCCTTTAATAGGCTGTGATTGTGAAGTATGCAAATCAGTCGATCCTATTAATAAAAGATTAAGAACAAGTATTAAAATTCAAAGTGCGACCACCACGGTTGTAATTGATACTACCCCCGATTTTAGGTATCAGATGTTGCGCACGCAAACAACAAAAATAGATGCGATCGTTTTTACGCATCCGCATCGCGATCATTATGCTGGCTTAGATGATATTCGGCCATTCAATTTTTTTTCCAATAAGTCCATGCCCATTTACGCAAATGCACTTACACAAATTGCCATCAAAAGAGATTTTTATTATGCTTTTGAGGAAAAAAAAGATGTAGGACTTCCTGAGATGATAATACATACCATTGATCAAGCTGCTTTTACTGTAGGAGATATTCCTTTTATACCCATTCAAGTAATGCATCGAGAAATGCCGGTACTTGGATTTAGAATTGGCGAATTATCTTACATCACAGATGCTAATTATATTTCAGAGGAAGAAAAAGAAAAAGTAAGGGGATCGAAAATTTTAATTTTAAATGCTTTGCGAAAGCAGGATCATCCCACTCATTTTAATTTGGATCAAGCCATTGCATTGGCAACTGAGTTGAAAGTGCCAACGGTGTATTTTATTCACTTTAGCCACCAAATAGGATTGCACGATCAAGTCACCGCCAGCTTGCCTTCAGGCATGCATTTGGCCTATGATGGGCTTGGGTTTAGCTGTTAACATCCTATAGGTACAATGATACCTATACTCATTTGAATTAATGCATTATAGTGTTTTGCATTTTTCACTAATTCGTGTGAAAATCAAACATGATCAATTCTTGGGAGGCCTATTTTATTTTTTCTGAAAAGGAACGAAAAGGAATCATCGTACTCGGTGTAATATTAACATTGAGTATTGTATTCGCATTACTAGTGCCCCATAAAAATGATTTAGTAAGGAAGACTAAACCCTTAGCAAGCCCCACACTCCATCTGTTTAAATTTGATCCTAATACCATTGATAGTGCAAATGCCATTCATTTAGGTATTCCATTAAAGCAAGTCAAAACATTAATGCATTATCGGGAAAAGGGAGGACGCTTTTACAAAAAAGAGGATCTGCTTAAGTTGTATGGGTTGGATCCACTCATCGCGCATCAGTTAATTCCATTTATTGAATTAACGTCAAGTGAAAGCAAATGGGGGAGTAACCCTTATAGGGATAAAGGGAATAATTTTAAATCAAATTACAGTTATTCATATAAGTATAAAATGAATAACGGGTCCGCAAGTTGGACCATCGACATCAATGAAGCAGATGCGAGTGAATGGAATGATAAAACTAAGTTACCTATGAATATTGTCCATCAAATAATCAATTACAAAAATCATTTGGGGGGTTTTACCCATCCCCTGCAATTAAAAAAAGTATATGGTTTAGCAGATACTACTTTTCAAAATTTGCGCCCCCATTTATTGGTGCAGAAAAACTTTAAACCCCTGCTTAATAGTAGTACGATGAATTTTGCGCAATGGAAATCATTGGGGATTTTTGAAGATCAGCAGCTATATGAAATATTGAAATTGAGAAAACAGCAGGGAGGCCAAGTTTCCTGGCGGGAACTAGTTATTTTATTTGATTTGCCTGAAAAACAAGCCCTTTGGCTCAAAAGCCAGATTATTATAAGTGATTGAAAAGCAATATACTAGGAAATTTGGCACCTAAGTCTGCATAAATTCTGTTAAAAAAAAGCAAAGACTCAAATAAAAAGTATTAGTTTGAGTTAGGATTAATTTCCTTGTTTTCGATTGCTTGCTTGAAAATCCTCCTTCGGGAGGATTTTACTTTTTAGCAAGTGCTCAATGCCTGTTGCTGACTATTTTCCGCCTGCTTTAAAAATTTGATTTACAGCACCACCTAGCATAGGGAATTTTTCTTTTACAAACGCTGCGATAGTTTCAATAGATTGTTTTGCTTGCTCTGGTGTCACTCCTGTTTCTTTTACTAAACGATCAATAAGTTCTTGCATAAAATTTGATTTAATCTTTTTTTGAATATGATTTTGATTAAGCCACTTTTAAAGTGCTTAATTTACTTTTGTCAAACATGTTTTTGGCGTAGGCTAATGATACATTAAATTCAGTAGTATTGGTCCCTGGCATTTCATACATTGCTTGTGTAAATAAGCTTTCACAAATACTTCTTAATCCTCTGGCGCCTAATTTATATTCCATTGCTTTATTTACGATATAATCAAAAACGTCGTTGTCAATGGTTAATTTGATTTTTTCAATAGCAAATAGCTGCGTGTATTGTTTGATTAATGCATTTTTAGGCTCAGTTAAAATACTTCTTAAAGTGTCGGCATCCAATGGCTCTAAATGGGTAACAATAGGAAGACGACCTAACATTTCGGGAATCAATCCAAAGGCTTTAATATCCTGTGCATTTACAAAACGTAATAAATTTTTTCTTTGTAATTCTTGTTCGTCCTTGTTTACACTAAATCCAATGGCGTTGGTATTGATACGACGTGCAATAATTTTATCAATACCGTCAAATGCACCACCGCAAATAAATAATATATTTTTAGTGTCCACTTTGATCATTTTTTGGTCCGGGTGCTTACGACCTCCTTGTGGGGGTACCAAAACCTCCGTTCCTTCCAGCATTTTCAATAGGCCTTGTTGAACACCTTCGCCGCTGACATCTCTTGTGATAGAAGCGTTATCGCCTTTTCGTGCGATTTTATCAATCTCATCAATGTATACAATACCTCTTTGCGCAGCTTCCACATCGTAATCGCAGTTTTGTAATAAACGGGTAAGCATGCTTTCCACATCTTCACCCACATAACCCGCTTCCGTAAATACAGTTGCATCCACAATCGCAAAAGGAACGTTTAATAATTTTGCAATGGTTTTTGCCAATAAGGTTTTACCGGTTCCTGTTTCACCAATCATAATCACATTACTCTTTTCAATTTCCACTTCATTCTTTGTTGTGACAGGTAAATTAATTCTCTTAAAGTGATTATAAACGGCAACACATAATATTTTTTTCGCGTCATCCTGTCCAATAATGTATTGGTCTAAAAATGCTTTGATGGCTGTTGGTTTTTGTACTTTCAAGTTTCCCGCTTTTCCATCCACCTTTTTTTGGTGAAATTCCTTCACAATGATTTCATGGGCATGCTCAATACAATGCTCGCATATATGTCCTTCCTGACCAGCGATCAAAATTTTAACTTCTTCTCGCTTGCGTCCACAAAAAGAACATTGTATTGCTTCAACTTTATTCATGATCATTTATTTATTAAAGCGATTTCGCTATTTTATCAACGATGCCATATTCCACCGCTTCTTTTGCATTCATCCAATAATCTCTATCAAAGTCGGCCATTACTTGTGCCACTTTTTTACCGCAGTTGTCGGCCAAAATTTGTGCACCCAATTCCTTTGTTTTTCTGATTTGCTCTGCCTGAATTTCAATATCAGCACTTGTGGCTTGGAAGTAGCCACCAATACTTGGTTGGTGAATCATCACTTCGCCATGTGGGAAAATAGTACGCTTCCCTTTTTCTCCCATACTCAATAGAATGGAACCCATGCTTGCAGCTAACCCCATACAAATAGTGTGTACTGGGCTTTTGATCAAGTTCATAGTATCAAACATAACCATACCACTGGTGACAACGCCCCCTGGACTGTTGATGTAAAATTTAATATCAGCACCTGATTTGTCTGCATCCAACAACAATAATTTTGTTACGATATCTTTTGCTGATTTATCATCTACCACACCCCATAAATAAATGGCTCTTTTTTCAAAAAATATTTGCTCCATTTTTTTATTCAAAAAACCAGGCCCGTTATCTTCTTTTTTATTTTCTTTTGGTTCGTCTTCTTCTGACATTAAAAATTCGTTGGTAACTATCATACAATTATTTTTTCTTCTTTTATTTTTTAATCTTGCGTGGGTTCGTTAATAAAACTTCATCCACTAATCCGTATTCCTTTCCTTCTGCTGCAGTCATCCAAAAATCTCGGTCGCAATCCTTGGTCACAGTTGCTAAATCCTTATGGGTATGATGTGCAATCACTTCATACAATTCGTTTCTTAATTTTTTAATTTCTCTTGCAGTAATTTCAATATCCGATGCTTGACCACCAATAGCCCCACTTGGTTGGTGTAACATAATACGGCTATGTTTCAAAGCTGTTCTTTTTCCCTCCACACCTGCACACAATAAAATCGCACCCATACTTGCTGCCATTCCTGTGCAAATGGTGGCCACATCTGGACTAATAAATTGCATGGTATCATAAATACCTAAGCCGGCATAAACACTTCCGCCTGGGCTGTTAATGTACATTTGAATATCCTTGGTACGATCGGTACTTTCTAAAAATAATAACTGTGCGGTCACAATGTTTGCTACGTAGTCATTGATGCCTTCGCCTAAAAAAATGATTCTATCCATCATTAATCGGCTAAATACATCCATGCTTGCCACATTCATTGGGCGTTCCTCAATAATATAGGGGGTCAGATTAGTGACGCTATTTTTATATTGATGTAAACTATTGCTGCTGATCCCTCTTCCTTTGATCGCAAATTGCTCAAATTCTTTTCCTAAATTCATAATATCTAATTTCAGTGGGTAAAGGTAAAACCTTGTACTCAAAGGAACTACAAAAAGGATGCCAAAGTTTCAGATTATGACACAAAAAAGGCCTACTATATAAAATAGAAGGCCTTGGTTTTCAATGTTTTATTTATAGTAGCACCATTTTTACTCGGCGATACCTCATTTACCTAGTGTTGGTGTTGTTTTAACATGTCTGCAAATTTTTCAGCATCAATAGGGGTATCTTTTGCTTGTACCTCTGTTTCGATGGCTTTGAATAATTTGTCTGTGCTAATTCTATGGTAGCTGTCTTCTACAAATTTCTTGTCTTGCATCATTCTAACTGCGTAGTCTTCCAACCATTTGTCGTTATCACCCATGGCGCCCATTTGATTGCCCATATAACTCATCAATTGTTGCTTTGCAAAATTCTTTAAATCTTCTGCGACCACTTCCACTTTATTTTCAGTCATTAAATGACCACAAATTAAAGTCCATTTTAATTGGTCTTGGAATACAGGATATTCTTTTTCTGCCTCTTCTAATGTTCTTTGTTTTTCACCACCTTGTTGTAACCAGCGCTTTAAAAATGCAGTAGGGAATTCCATTTTAGTATCTTCAATCAAGCTATGATATATTTGATCATGAATTTGATTGCGTGCTTGTTGGTCGTAGTAACCTTCGATATCTTTTTTTAATGCTGCACGGAATTCTTCATCTGTTTTGATGGCTTCATTTGGATAAGTCGCTAAAAATAAAGTTTCATCAATGGCTGCTTTTTCCACTAAGCCCACTTTCGTAATTAATAGTTTAAAGTATTTATCTGTGTCTTCCTTAGTGATACCAAGGTCGCCCACAATTACTTCAAGTTCCTTGTCCGCAAAGGCTTTGCTTAATTGGATAGTATGTGTATCGTCCGTTTTGCTACCCAATAATTTTTTTCGAGTGGCTGCCGTAAAATATTTAATCAATAAAGAGTTATCTTTTTTAATGCCACCTTCTACTTCGTTCCCGTCTTTGTCTGATTCAATGAATGTTACATTCAAAACATTTTCTTCTGTGTCGGCCGTTGCAGGCTCAATCATTTTACCATTGCGTGTTTGAATACGATCTACTTCATTTTGAATCATTTCATCCGTGACTGCTACTTTATAGCGCTTCACTTTTATATCTTTTGTTTTTATTTCAAAATTGGGTTTTAATCCAATTTCAAAAGCAAAATCATAAGTCCCAGGATGATTAAAATCCATATTAGCTAATTGGGAATCCAATGGGAGGGGTTGTGCAAAAATTTCAATTTTTTCTGCAGACAGATATTGATTTAATTCAGCCTCCACTTTCTTTAACACCTCATCCGTGAAAACAGATTGCCCATACATTTTTTTAATCATACTTGCTGGCACCATCCCTTTTCTAAAGCCAGGGATATTTGCCGTTTTAGCATGTTTTTTCAATATCGCTTCAAATCCACCCAGGTAATCGGTAGGCGTTAAATTAACGGTTAGTTTGTCATTTAAAAGGCCAATGTTCTCTCTTTTTATGCTTGCCATAATCTTATCTTTTTTACTAGTAATTTCTAGGGTTTAAGGGGGGCAAAGGTATGTTTTTGCACCTAAAAAACAGCTAATTATATAAAAAAGCCCTTCAAAATTAATCTGAAAGGGCTTTTTTTAGTTATTGTGCGGATGGAGGGGGTCGAACCCACACGCCTCGCGGCGCTAGATCCTAAGTCTAGTGCGTCTGCCAATTTCGCCACATCCGCTTAGGGGTTGCAAACTTAATTGATTTTTTTAATTTTTCGGGGACTTTTTAATGACTTGTTACAGTCCTGGGATTAAACCTACAATTTTCTCAAGGTATATTTGATCAATTTCGTCAAAATCGGATAAATGCGCGCTGTCCACATCTAAAACACCCACTATATTTCCATGATGAAATACAGGTACAACGATTTCTGATTTGGAAGCGCTACTACATGCAATATGTCCAGGAAATTTTTCTACATCGGCCACAATAATGGTTGCTCCTTTTTCCCAAGCACTGCCGCAAACGCCTCTTCCTTTTTTAATTCGTGTACATGCAACGGGACCTTGAAATGGTCCCAAGACCAACTCGTCTTCATGGATCCAATAAAATCCAACCCACCACCAAATAAACTGCTCTTTTAATGCAGCACTAATATTTGCGAGGTTGGCAATTAAATTAGTTTCACCTTGAAGTAATCCTGCTATTTGCGGAATTAATGCTTCATATTGTTCTTGTTTTGTCCCTGATTGTATATTTAAATCTTCGGCCATAATAAATTCAAATTTAAAAAACTAATTGGAGTTGCTGTTGAAAATAGATTTTAATTCCTTCTTTTCGATTCTTGCTACAAATAAAATAAAAGCCACAAGTAAAACAGACGCGAATAAATAATTAAATGGTGCATTATTTGAAATTTGGCGCACTCCAATATTTATTGCATATAGTAGTAGGGTAATGACAAAATAAGCAATTAGTTTTTTTGTAGCGTATGGGATGGGATATACTTTTTGCCCCCATTGGTAACTGATCACCATCATCGTTCCATAACAGAAAAAGGTAGCCCAAGCACTTGCCATAAACCCAAAATAGGGAATGGCTAAGTAATTTATTGTAATAGTAATAATAGCACCAATAATAGTTATCCAAGCACCTGCCATTGTTTTATTGCTTAATTTATACCAAATACTTAGGTTGTAGTAAATACCTAAAAATATATTCGCTAATAATAATATTGGGACCACTTTTAATCCCACATACATGGCCGGATTACGTATAAATTCTTTCCAAATATCTAAATAAAGTACAACCATTAAAAACATAATACATAAGGTGATGACAAAAAATTTCATCACACGCGCATATGTTTTTTGTGCATTGTCAGTATCTGCTTGTTTAAAGAAAAACGGTTCAGCGCCCATTCTAAATGCTTGCACTGAAATGGTAATTAATATGGATAACTTATAACAGGCACTATAAATTCCAACGATGGCTTTGTTGGCATCAGGCGAGCCACCTGGCGCCCACCAACCTAACATGATTCTGTCTAAGGTTTCGTTGACCATACCACCCAGTCCCACTAAAATTAGGGGAACTGCGTAAATCATCATTTGCTTCCATAAATCAAAATCAAATGAAAAACGAAGTGCACTAATTTCTTTTTTCAATAACAATAAAACAAATACATTTTGAACAATGCCCGCAACTAAAATATAACCCACTGACCATTCGGGCTTGTAAATATTTGCTAATATACTATTTGGGTGCGTTTGAACGTATGTTGGTAAAACACTAATAAAAAAATAAGTAGCTGCTATATTCAAAATAATACCACCTATTTTAACAAACGCAAACTTTTTAGGTTTTTCTTGTAATCGTAATCTTGAAAAAGGAATCGTGGTAATTGCATCTAGTCCAACTACCCAAGCCATCAATGTAATATATTCGGGATGTGCAGTGATTTGTAAAAGTTGCGCAATAGGTGCGCTCCAATAAATAAGTCCCATTAATACAACTGCTGTCACCATGAACATAGAAAAACTACTCGTGTGGTAAATTTTTTCTTCATTTTCCTTGGTGCCAAATCGGAAATATGCCGTTTCCATGCCATGCGATACGATGACATTTAAAAAGGGGATGAAGGAATAAACGATCGACATTTCGCCATAAGCCGATTCGGTAAACTTAAAGGTAAGATAGGGTACCAGCAAATAACTGATAAACCTAGCTGCAATGGAGCTAAGCCCGTACCAAATGGTTTGACTGGCTAATTTTTTAATACTACTCAAGGCTTTGAAATTACAGCTAAATTAGTGAAAATAGTTTTGTTTATCTTCATGGTGCAAAACAGTCATACATGAGAGCGGTAATTCAACGGGTTTCCCAAGCGAGCGTCACAGTAGAGGGCGCAATTATTGGCCAAATTCAAAGGGGTTTGATGGTTTTGGTGGGTATTATAAATGAAGATGATACCACAGATATTGAATGGCTCTCTAATAAAATTATTAATATGCGCATTTTTGACAACGAAAATGGGGTCATGAATAAAAGCCTTGTTGAAATAGGAGGGGCAATATTATTGGTAAGTCAATTTACTTTACATGCCTCCACCAAAAAAGGTAATCGGCCTTCCTATATTGCAGCTGCGAAACCGGAGATTTCCATTCCTTTATACGAGGCCGTGATACAGCAACTACAGAAGGATTTGGGGGCGTCCATTCAAACAGGCAAATTTGGGGCAGATATGAAAGTTGCATTAATTAATGATGGCCCGGTCACGATAACCATAGATTCAAAAAATAAAGAATAAATCCAAATATGTAGGATTTAAAAAAATAAAATATGTCAAATACAACCACCATACAACAAGCGCAGGAACAAGTTGATCAATGGATAAAAACAGTCGGCGTAAAGTATTTTAGTGAGCTCACTAATTTAGGAATTTTAATGGAAGAGGTAGGCGAATTGTCCAGAATAATGGTACGCAAGTTTGGGGATCAGTCCTTTAAAAATAAAGAGGAAGAAGTTTTGTTGGCCGATGAAATGGCAGATGTACTATTTGTATTGATTTGCCTAGCCAATCAAACGGGCATCGATTTGGCCGCCGCATTGGAGAAAAACATACAAAAGAAAACACAAAGGGACGGTTCTCGCCATCAAAACAACGAAAAATTACATCGATAATATAATCTAGCAGTATATTTGCAACCTATGAGTAAGGTACAACCAGACAATACATTACAAGCGATTATTTCGCACGCCAAAGAATATGGTTTTGTTTTCCCAAGTAGTGAAATCTATGATGGGTTGAGTGCAGTGTATGATTACGGCCCCTATGGTGCACAATTGAAAAAAAATATTCGTGACTATTGGTGGAATAGCATGACACAAATGCATGAAAATATTGTGGGTATTGATGCTGCCATATTTATGCATCCAACTACTTGGAAAGCGAGCGGGCATGTGGATAGTTTTAGTGACCCATTAATTGATAATAAGGAAAGTAAAAAAAGATACCGCGTTGATCATTTGATTGAAGGACATGCAGATGCATTAACAGCAAAAGGAAATCCTGCTGCCGCTGAAAAATTATTAGCTGATATGGATGCACTTTTGGCTAATGAGGATTTTGAAGGGTTAAAAAAATTAATTGAAGAAAATAAAATTTCTTGTAGCGTAAGTGGTACTAGTAACTGGACCGAAATAAGACAATTTAATTTAATGTTCTCCACGGAGATTGGTGCTGTAGCAGAGGAGGCGAGTACTATTTATTTAAGACCAGAAACGGCGCAAGGAATTTTTGTGAACTTTTTAAATGTGCAAAAAACAGCTAGGATGAAAATTCCTTTTGGTATTGCACAAACTGGGAAAGCGTTTAGAAATGAAATTGTAGCCCGTCAGTTTATATTTAGAATGCGTGAGTTTGAACAAATGGAAATGCAATTTTTCATTAAGCCAGGAACGCAAAAAGAATGGTATGAGCATTGGAAAAACGAGCGTATGCAATGGCATTTAAGCTTGGGTATAGCACCACAGAAGTACCGTTTTCATGATCACGTGAAATTAGCACACTATGCCGATGCGGCTTTGGATATTGAGTATGAATTTCCTTTTGGCTTTAAGGAAGTGGAGGGAATACACTCTCGTACTGATTTTGATTTAACGCGTCATCAGGAATTTAGTAAAAAGAAGATGCAGTATTTTGATACGGAGATCAATCAACATTATGTGCCTTATGTGATTGAAACTTCTATTGGATTAGATAGAATGTTTTTATTGTTGTTGGCCAATTCCTATGAGGAAGAAACGATTAATAAGGAAGATGGTACGACTGATGCGCGCGTGGTATTGCATTTGCCTGCAAAACTTGCACCAAATAAATTAGCGATACTTCCTTTGACTAAAAAAGACGGTTTACCTGAATTAGCAAAAGAATTGATGGATGAATGTAAAAAATCATTCCATTGTTTTTATGAAGAAAAAGATGCGATAGGTAAAAGATATCGTCGTCAGGATGCCATTGGAACTCCTTTTTGCATAACCATCGATCA